>Ga0058700_1000019_pt1 | contig 121258 bp, 107 predicted proteins | sample AgamicAtAme_FD_71365 | JGI IMG/M metagenome (GOLD analysis project Ga0058700, IMG submission 71365) | Agave microbial communities from Guanajuato, Mexico - At.Am.e | ecosystem: Host-associated > Plants > Phyllosphere > Phylloplane/Leaf | place: Guanajuato, Mexico | collected 2012-06-07 | reverse complement strand
CTTATCAGTTATGGGGATAACAGATTCGGATTTTCCCATGAGTAGCATTACTGGCAGAGCCAACCTGTTGCTGACCACCTCCTCAGGAGGTGGTGTTTATGCAGGGATAAAAAATCCCGCCATTAAAAATAACAATGGCGGGATGAGTCAGTAAGAGAATGAAGAACTTGCTCACCATCAGCATAACGCAATTGCGAATTATGCTGATGAATATTTTGTGCTCTCGCAATGCAGTAATAAGCTCTGAATTAAACTTGAATTAATGCTCTCCACCAGTATGGCAGAGAGCTGAGCGTTTTCCGGCGCTGCGGAAAATCAGAACACCACTTCCGCCTGTACGCCGAAGCTTATCTGATAGTCTTTACCATCATTGAAGGTAGTGCTGTCGATCTCATTTTCAAGCGCTTTCAGATACGTAGAATATAAACGGATTTCCGGGCGTGAATTGAGAATGCTGGTATCCACCTTAAACACCTGCGCCAGCGTCACTTTATAACCTGATTCATCAAATGTGAGATTATTTGCGCGGTTCTGCTGGTTAAAATAGCCCAGCTCCAGCGCGGTTTGCATATTGCGGCTCCAAATCCATGACGGGCGGATCACCGCACGTACGGTTTCAAAATCGGTGTGCGCGCCGGTATAGGTGGAATAGAGATCGTGGCCACGACCGTACACCAGGGCGTGCGCCATAATAATCTTATCGCTCAGGTAAAATTCCCCCTGGCTCACCAGCCGCCAGCCGATGCCGCCGCTGTGAATGCCGTAATAGGAGCTGTTGTAGTCGAAGTCCGGGTTAGCGCTGGAGATATTCATAAACTGGCTGGCCAGCGAATTATCGGCCACCTGAAGCGTCAGTTCATTGGTGCCGTTAAGCAGCGGGTTACGCAAAATCGCCTGACCCAGCCAGGAGGATTTTACCTGGTAGTAATCGTTATCCGCCTGCGCTTCTTTCTGTTCGTCGGTCTGATTGGCGAAGGCATATTTCGCGCCCAGCTCCAGCGTAACGTTGTCGGTTATCGGCAGATTCTTGTAACGAACTTCGGCGATATTCACGTTAACCTGGGTGGTGTCGCTGCAGGTTGAAGAACCCGCCGCACACACCGTGCTGTAGTTATCAATGTCGTTGCGGGTGAGTGCCATGCTCAGCGCCCCCAACGGCAGCGTCCAGTTTTCTATCCCGATGCCAGCGCCGGAAAGCGTACGGTTGCTTTTCCAGTCCAGCAACTGGATTTCATACTGCGGCAACGTGTGTTTACCGATCCACAGCGAGGCCTCCGGCGCGAATGGCAGCAGGCCGTTACCTTCAACATACAGCTTGCTGAGTTTACCCAACCCACCGCCGGATATCCCCTTCTCAAAGGATTCATTGCTCTGGGTTAAGCCTAAATCTCCCTCAAACTGCACGTTGGCCCAGATTGATTTGTCGCCTTCACGCCATGCGCGTTTTTTTAGCGACAAATTATACCAGCCGTCATATTCGTTACCGAAGCGGCCCAGTGAACCCACCGCCCATGATTTCGGTCCGCCGTTGGTGGTACTTGCCCAGCCGGAACGAAAATAGCCAGAATATTTAAATCCGGTGTCATCCTGGACATATTTGCTGATCTTTTTTAGCGTGTCGGGCGACAGTTCCAGCGGTTCAGCGGGAGTCGCAGATGCCGTCATCACCGCAGTCGAGGCAGATGCCGACGGTGCGCCAGAAGCAGTCTGCACCTTAGATGGAGCGGGTGCAGTCGGAGCGGTAGCGGCGAGGGCTTGCTGCTGCGCCTGTTCTTTATCTTCATAAGCCTGCAATTTCTGCTGAGTAGCGCGCAGTTGCGCTTCCAGCATTTCCATGCGCTGCTCCAGCGTGAGCTTTTGCGCTGCAGCTTCGCCACTGACGGCATAGCAAGATAATAAAGCCGCCGCGATAATGGATTTTTTATAATTCTGTTTGTTCGCTTTCATCATTATTACCCTTAGATATTGTATCCCCCCAAAAAAAAGACCCGCAGCCAGCAGAGTTAATTTCCGCTGGTTGCAGGTCTCGCCTGAATTAAATCAGTTACGTCCTGGAGGAATAGCTCAATTTAACTGCCAACATCGTTATATTTACTGTGGCGGCTACCACGCTCGCCGCAACTGACGTTATTTACACAGTGTTATAGATATTTATTTACAGCGACAGCGCCATCACCGGTTCGCCAGAGCGAGAATGCGGTTTATCACTGATATGCAGTTCGCGCCATGCTTCGCTATTGGTCACGATCACAGGCGTCACCGTGTCATAACCCGCCTTCTTAATTTCGTCGAGATCGAAGGTCAATAAGAGTTGACCTTTTTGCACCACATCTCCCTCTTTCACTTGCATCTGAAAATACTGGCCCTCCAGTTGAACGGTATTAATGCCCACATGGATCAATATCTCCGCACCGCCGGTGGAGCTAATGCCAATGGCGTGGCCGCTGTCGAAGGTACTGGCGATATGACCATCTACCGGTGAATAAACGCGTCCTTCATCCGGCACAATGGCGAAGCCCTGCCCGACAGTACCGGATGAGAAGACTTTGTCATCTACGGCTGTCAGCGGGATCACTTGGCCTGAAATCGGCGCAGCAATCTGCTCGTCCACCACCGGGGCTACGTTTGCCGCCGCCGTTGTTTCAACGCTGCGTTTTTCCCCTGGTGTGGGCTGCGGTGCAGGGTCATCAAAGCCAACCAGCAGCGTCAGAACCAGACTGGAGGCAAACGCCACGATGCAGCCGATAATAAAGCCGATGAAGCCTTCGCCGTAGAAGATAGGCAGGGTCAGCAGACCCGGCATACCCATGGAAATCGCCGAGCTTTTGGCATAGCCCACAATGGCGCCGCCGAATCCGGCGGCGATTACCGCGCAGATAAATGGCTTTTTCAGCTTCAGGGTTACACCGTAAACGCCCGGTTCAGTGATGCCGAATAACGAGGCGATAAAGCTACTTCCCGCCAGCGCTTTCAGCTTCTTATCTTTGGTGCGCAGCATCACGGCCAGCAGCGCGCCGGACTGAGCAAATACCGAGGGACTGGATGCCGCCTTCAGGTAGCTGTGCCCCATCACCGAGATGTCATTGATAAATACCGTCACGAAGCCCCAGTGCACACCGAAAATCACCAACACCTGCCAGGCCGCGGCCATCAGCGCACTGGCAATAATCGGGTTTACGCTATAAATGGTGACAAACAGCGAAGCAACAGCCTCACTCACCGAGACGCCAACAGGCCCGATGGTCATTAACGTCAGCGGCACCATCAGCGTGAGCAGGAAGAACGGCGTCAGAATATTACGCACGCTTTCATGAATATGACGGTTAAGGAAGCGCTCAAAAATAGACATTAACCAGACACTGAAAATAATCGGGATGACCGTGCCGGTATATTTCATCATCATTACCGGCAGGCCGAAGAAGGTGACTGGATTGCCCGCGGTAAATAACTGCTGAATGCTGGGATAAATCAACGCCCCGGCAATCGAGACCGCGACAAAAATATTGGTTTCAAATTTACGTGCTGACGTAATCGCCAGCAGCATCGGCAGGAAATAAAACAGGCTGTCGGATGCCGCATGTAAAATAATATAGGTAGTTTCTGCGCTGGTCATCCAGCCTGCCGCCAGCACAATCGCCAACGCGCCTTTTAATACCCCAGCGGCAGCCATTGCGCCCAGCAGTGGAGTAAAAATCCCCGATACCAGATCGATCAGTCTCCCCAGTAGCGAAGCGCTGTTTTTCTGCTCCGGTACCGTCTGTTTGTTTTTATTATCGTCCAGCAGCCCGGAGATCGCGCCAATGGCGCGAAATACGTCCGGCACGCGGTTACCGATAACCACCTGCAGTTGGCCGGAGCCTTTAACCACGGTGATAACCCCGTCCAGCGCCTCCAGTTCCGGCTGGTTAACCTTGCTGTTGTCGATAATTTTAAAGCGCAACCGCGTGGCGCAATGCACCAGCGTGGCAACGTTGTTCTCTCCCCCCACCAGCTTAAGAATATTTCCTGCCAGCACTTCAGTATTCATAATGATAATTCCCGTTTTACATACGACAGTAATTGCCAGTGCATTATGCGTTCGTTGCCTGTATCCGCTGGCCAGCAGGAAAAAAAGCAAAAAAAAACCTGGATAAAATAGTGTGAGAAACACACTGTTTTACCCAGGTTTCGCCCAGAGAATTCTGGTCACGTCCTGACGAACGCCCTTCTTTTAACAATACTGACGGGGAAACGCCACTGACATATTCAATTTTGTGAAAATTATCACTAAATTTTCATTCCGCTGCGGAAAGCGAAACGTTAAATAAAGTGCCTGCATCACATTTATCAACAATAATGATTGCACCTGCTTCCCCCCTGTTCTTATAAATACGCCCTCAGGACGTTACATGATTTATCGGCGAAACCTGCTTTCTGTTGCTACCCGGCAACGGAAAGCAGGTTTTTTTGTTTTTGGCGATCCCATCAGAGAAAATATTATGCCCTCATTAAACCGAAAACTCAGCGCGCTACTCGCCTGCACCCTGACCAGCATTTGCGCCTTTGCCGCACCGGCACAGGCGGAGCAGGAGAAAACGCGTATTCTGATTTTATCCGACATTGGCAATGAACCAGACGACTCGCAGTCGCTGGTGCGCTTCCTAGTTTACAGCAATGAATTTAACGTTGAGGGGCTGATTGCCACGACCTCCACCTGGCTGCGGGATCGGGTTAACCCGGAAATGATGCTCAAACGCATTGACGCTTATGAACTCGCCCTGCCCAATCTGCGCCAGCATGCGGAGGGTTACCCGAGTGCCGCTGCGCTGCGGTCGGTGGTACGTGCCGGGCGCGCAGGCTACGGTATGGATTATGTCGGCGCGGGAAAATCCACCGCCGCCTCTGCGCTGATTATTCAGTCTATCGATAAGCAAGATACACGCCCGCTGTGGATCAATGTCTGGGGCGGCGCGGTGGATCTCGCGCAGGCGCTATACGATGTACGCGCCACGCGCAGTGCGCAAGAGGTTGAAGCATTCGTCAGCAAAATCCGCGTTTATGCGATTTCCGATCAGGATAATACCGGCGAATGGATCCGCGCGCAGTTCCCGACGCTGCGCTATATCACCAGCATTCACGCCTGGAATGACTACTTCATCGCTACCTGGAGCGGTATGTCGTCGCGCTTTGCCGAAGGGGGAGATATGAGCCAGGTAAACAATAGCTGGCTCGATCAGCACATCCGTAATCAGGGCCCGCTGGGTGCGGCCTATCCGGCCATTGAATACACGATGGAAGGCGATACCCCTTCGTTCCTTTACCTGCTGCAGAACGGACTGAACGCCCCAGAGCACCCGGAATATGGTGGTTGGGGCGGGCGCTATGCTGCGGTAACGCCCGACAGCCGCAGCGGGTTACGTACGAGCACCTCCGATACGGTAACGGGCATTGATGGGAAAAGTCACCGCACCGCCAGTGCAACCATCTGGCGCTGGCGCGAAGCGTACCAGAATGATTTTGCCGCACGCATGCAGTGGAGCGTGACTCCCGACGTGAAAAAGGCCAACCATAATCCACAACTGGTTCTTAACGGAGAGCCGGGTCAGAGGATCGTTGAGCTACAGGTGAAAGCGGGCGAGGAGGTGAAGCTGTCAGCGCGGGGATCGCACGATGTCGATAACAACCACCTCAGCTACCACTGGTGGCAGTATAAAGAGCCAACGGCTACCACCATGAATATTCACTTCGGCCCGGATCTTAAGCTGGAAAATAATCAACGCGAGGAGCTGAACTTCACCGCCCCTGCGGTGAAAACACCAACGCCGTTCCATATCATCCTGCAGGTGCAGGACGACGGCAAACCGTCGCTGGTCGCTTATCGCCGCGCCATCGTTACGGTAACGCCATAACCGCAGTACGCCCGGGCACCCTGTGCGCCGGGCGTACTGCCATGCGGCTATCAGACTGGATCGTTCAGGCTGGCACCGTTGCTGCCAATCACATCGCGATACCAGAAGAAGCTTTTTTTACGGCGGCGCTCCAGCGTGCCGTTACCTTCATCATCACGATCAACATAGATAAAACCATACCGTTTGGACATCTGCGCGGTACCGGCGCTGACCAGATCGATCGGGCCCCAGCTGGTGTAGCCTAACAGCTCAACACCATCTTCGATGGCTTCTCTGACCTGCACCAGATGCGCCTGCAGATACTGGATGCGGTAATCGTCCTGAATCGAGCCGTCTTCCGCCGGAACGTCTTTCGCACCGAGGCCGTTTTCAACGATAAACAGCGGTTTCTGGTAGCGATCGTGCAGTTCGTTAAGCAGGAAGCGCAGCCCCTGCGGGTCAATCTGCCAGCCCCACTCGGAACTTTGTAGATGCGGATTGGGGATCATACGCATGATGTTGGCACGCGAACTTTGATACAGCGCCGGTTGCGCCGCCGCACAGCCGCTCATGTAGTAGCTGAATGAGATGAAATCCACCGTCTCTTTCAGATCGGCCGCATCCTGCGTGGTGACATTCAACGCGATATTGTTTTCGCGGAAAAAACGCTGGATCCACGCAGGGTAAGCTCCCCGCGCCTGCACGTCGCCAAAGAACAACCACTCCCGATTCGCGCTTTGCGCCTTCAGCACGTCCTCCGGTTTGCAAGTAATCGGATAGCGAACGCCTCCCAGCAGCATGTTGCCGATTTTGGCATCCGGGATAATCTCATGGCAGGCCTTCACCGCGCGGGCGCTGGCAACCAGCTGATGATGAATCGCCTGGTAGATCTCCTGCTTGCTTCTGTCACCCGTCAGCCCGACGCCGGTAAACGGGGCATGCAGCGCCATATTGATCTCGTTGAAGGTCAGCCAGTACTTCACTTTATCGCGATAGCGGGTAAACACCGTACGCGCATAGCGCTCAAACAGCGCAATCACTTCGCGACCACCCCAGCCGTCGTATTTCTTCACCAGCCCGTACGGCATTTCATAGTGGGACAACGTGATCAGCGGCTGAATACCGTAGCGCGCCATTTCATCGAACAGGCGGTCGTAAAACGCCAGCCCCGCTTCATTCGGCTGCGTTTCATCGCCCTCGGGATAGATACGCGTCCAGGCGATGGAAGTGCGCAGTACTTTGAACCCCATTTCAGCGAACAGCTTCACATCTTCCGGATAGCGGTGATAAAAATCGATAGCCACATCTTTCACGCCGCTACTAACGCCATCGCGCTCCACCACCTTACCGTGAATGCCCTGCGGCTGCAGATCGGAGGTGGAAACCCCTTTTCCCGCTTCGTTCCACGCTCCCTCGACCTGGTTAGCCGCCACCGAACCGCCCCACAAAAATCCTTCCGGGAATACCCTGTTCATCCTTACGCTCTCCTTCTATCGTCAATTCACCTGCGCTTTCAGCGGAGGCCTGAAAAACAAAAAACCTGCTTCACACCGGCATAGTCGCATGCGGTGCTAAAGCAGGTTTCGCCTGATGAGTTCAGTTACGCCCTGGAGTGCGACCTGATAGTCGCATTAACCGCCGCTAAGGCGATTAATATGGATGGTCAGAAACATCACCTCATCGGTAGTGAGCTGGCAGCCATAGTTTTTATCCACGTAGTGACAGATTTTCTTCGCACAGGCCCAGGCGGTCGGCATCATTTCAGTGATACCCTGGTAGATGCTGTCGTCGCCGTGCATCACGTTTTTTCGGTTCAGCAGCCGCAGGGCGAAAAATTTCAGATGCGTGACAAAACGCTGGTAATCCAGCGACTCTTCATCATAAATCAGCTTCAAATCGTACTGCAGAATACTCAGTACATCCTTAATGATGGTCGCGCTGTGCATGGTGCTTTGCATATCGCTGTTATTTTTTGCATTAGCCAGATGCAAAGCAATAAATCCGGCTTCATCCTGTGGCAAAGAGATACTCAGCGCCTGCTCGATTAGCCCCAGCGCTTCCAGCCCGACGGCAAACTCTTCGGCATAAAAGCGTTTAATATCCCACAGCAAAAAGTTCTTGATCACCAGCCCGTTAGTCTGGCGTTGAATGGCGAAATTAATATGGTCGCTAAGCGCCAGAAACAGCGAGTCCTGTACGGTAATCGCCAGCCGTTGCTGCGCCAGATTGATGATGCGCTGCGTGATGGCCAGGTGCGCCGGAGGGATCTCAGCCAGCAGTTGCGAAAAGACATCCGCCAGCCCCTCGGATTTTTTCACGAACTGGCTCTCAATTTCGCTGGCATCCACCCTATCGCCCGGTTTTTTGCCAAAGCCAATACCGCGCCCTATCGCCACCACCTCTTCGTGCTTTGCGTTGGTGAGCAGGACCGCATTATTGCTGAGTATTTTACCTACTATCATTGCAGCCATCTTTCTACGCGACCTTTTTCACAAAATTTATCGCCTGAACCACGCATCCATAGCACCTGGCCGTTACCTGTAATCTGCAATTTGAGTGCAGCGCCAGTCCCGGCATCATAACAAGGCAAAAAAAAACCTGATTGCGTTGAAGCTGTTATGGCTTCAACGCAATCAGGTTTCGCTCAGGGTTATCTGATAACGTCCAGGCGTTGTTATAACCAACCGCACCAGCAGGCTCAAGCTCTCTGTTAAGGAACTGTGATGATAATCATGTACTCATCTCGCCGTGTGGGAAAATCCTCTTTATCGACCGGAGCAACCGGATAATCTTCTGCGCAGCCCGCTTCCCTGAGTTAAATTCCCCTTTCATGCATCCTGCTTTCCAAAAAGGTTTTCACCTGGCGACGGGCGCTGTAGTCTCATTAGCGGCTTTTACTTTGCTGCATGCGATGTGAGTAACCTTTTCCCTATACAAAAAACTAGAAAAATTTGGAAATTTGAGGAACGGACAGAACAATTATGGATTCCACGCTCATTACAACCCGCCCCGATGAGGAAGCCCCTTCTCTCAACCGTGCCCGTCGCGCTGCCTGGGGTAGCTTTGCCGGTGCGGTCGTCGACTGGTATGACTTTTTACTCTATGGCATTACTGCGGCGCTGGTGTTTAACAAAGAGTTTTTCCCGCAGATCGATCCGGCAATGGGCACGCTTGCCGCCTTCGCAACCTTCGGCGTCGGCTTTTTATTCCGCCCGCTGGGCGGCATTATTTTCGGTCATTTTGGCGATCGTCTGGGCCGTAAACGTATGCTGATGATGACCGTCTGGATGATGGGCATCGCCACGGCGTGCATTGGTATTTTGCCTTCGTTCGCCACCATTGGCTGGTGGGCGCCCGCTTTACTGGTTACCCTGCGCGCACTCCAGGGCTTTGCCGTTGGCGGCGAATGGGGTGGCGCGGCACTGCTCGCCGTTGAAAGCGCGCCCGCAGGCAAAAAAGCGTTTTACAGCAGCGGTGTGCAGGTGGGATATGGCGTGGGTTTGCTGCTCTCCACTGGGCTGGTGTCGCTGATCAGCAGCATGACCAGCAACGCACAGTTCCTCAGTTGGGGCTGGCGTCTGCCTTTCCTGTTCAGCATTGTGCTGGTGCTCGGCGCACTGTGGGTGCGTAACGGCATGGAAGAGTCCAGCGAATTCGAACATGCGCAGGCTCAATCCGCAAACGCAAAACAGCAGAAAAAACGGCTGCCGGTGTTTGAAGCGCTGGTTCGCCATCCGGGCGCGTTTTTGAAGATTATCGCCCTGCGCCTGTGCGAACTGTTGACCATGTATATCGTGACCGCTTTCGCGCTGAACTACTCCACGCAAAACCTGGGTCTGCCGCGCGAGCTGTTTTTAAATATCGGCCTGCTGGTCGGCGGTATCAGTTGTCTGACAATCCCGCTGTTCGCGTTGCTGGCGGATCGCTACGGACGACGTCGCATCTATATTACCGGCGCGTTACTCGGCGCCCTGAGCGCATTCCCGTTCTTTATGGCGCTGGAAGCACGTTCGATTTTCGGCGTGGTGCTCTTTTCACTGATGCTGGCGAATATCGCCCACGATATGGTGGTCTGCGTACAGCAGCCGATGTTCACCGAAATGTTCGGTGCAGGATACCGCTATAGCGGCGCGGGAGTAGGCTATCAGGTTGCGAGCGTGGTGGGCGGCGGCTTTACGCCATTTATCGCAGCCATGCTGGTGACGTTCTCCGGCGGCGAATGGCATTCGGTGGCGATGTATCTGACGGCAGGTTGCCTGCTTTCGGCGCTCACCGCGATGTTGATGAAAACACCGCAACGGCATAAGTAATAAAGAAGAAAAGACGCAGCCGTTTATGCGCTGCGTCTTTTTTTAAATCTGGTAATCAATCACCGCTTCATCCGGCTCCATCACCTGACGTTTAATATCATCTACGGATAGCCCGGCATTACACAGCTCGATAAACCGCCACACGTAATTGCGCTGTAGCTGACCGCGTTTCAGCCCCAGCCACACGGTGTTGGCGTCAAACAGATGCTGCGTATCCAGCCGCACCAGCTTACCCTCTTCGTTCTCGCCGCTCGATTGTTCCGCCACCAGCCCGACGCCCAGCCCCAGCTCGACATAGGTTTTAATCACGTCCGAGTCCTGCGCGCTGAGCACCACATCAGGGATTAACCCCTTGCGGCCAAACGCTTCATCGATACGTGAACGCCCGGTGATTCCCTGGCGATAGGTAATCAACGGCCAGCGGCTGATATCCTCCAGCGTCAGCGGCGAGCACTGCACCAGCGGGTGATCCTCCGGGACCAGTAAGCTGTGATGCCAGCGGAACCACGGGAAAGCCGCCAGCGAACTGTCGTTGCTTAAGCGTTCACTGGCGATACCGATATCCGCCCCGCCGTTATGCAGCAGTGACTCGATTTCCTGCGGCGTCCCCTGAATTAATTCCAGACGGACTTCCGGGAACAGCGCGCGGAACGCTTTGATCACCGACGGTAAGCTGTAACGCGCCTGCGTATGCGTGGTGGCGATGGTTAACACGCCGGAGGTGTCATTGGTAAAGAGATCGGCGAGCCGACGGACGTTGCTCGCCTCATTGAGGATGCGCTCGGCAATCACCAGCAGTGCTTTACCCGGTTCAGTCATTCCCAGCAGCCGTTTGCCACGGCGGATGAAAATCTCAATCCCCAGCTCTTCTTCAAGCTCGCGGATATGACGGCTGACGCCTGACTGCGACGTGTAAAGCATGTTGGCGACCTCGGTCAGGTTGTAATCCCGCCGCGCCGCCTCGCGGATTATTTTTAGTTGCTGGAAATTCACCCTTTCCTCCAGGCCGATCAGACATAACGCTATTGTTAAAGTCTGTGGCCTGGCAGGACAAATAATAAAAACCAGCATCTTATTCCATTAAGGAATAATCACTAACTCACCAACTGCAACTCATGGCTTTCCATGGCCGGACGGCTGACTAAAGACATTAAAATATCTTTTACCGCCTGCGCTTGTGGTGACAACGAGCCGCGGGCCGAAACATTCAGCGACAGCGGCAGGTTCATTGATGGTGTGGTAATACGCGCCATCCAGCCGTTGGTTGCGCTACACAGCGAACGCGCGGCAGATTCCGGCAATACGGTAACGCCCATTCCGCTGGCGATGGCTGCGGTCAGCGTGGCAATGGATTCGATTTCGCCAATGATTTTTGCCGTCAGACGGCGCAGGGAGAACGCTTCGTCCACACGCAGACGCACAGCGCTATAGTCGCGCGGCAAGAACAGATTCATTTCAGCGACTGCGGTTAAGTCCACGCTCTGCCCCGGACAATCACGGGTACCGACCAGATAGAGGTCCTCTTTCAGCAGCGGCAGGCTATTGATTCCCGCACCCGGCGCGCGCTCATACAGCACCGCCATATCGAGTTGACCACTCAGCAATTTATCATTCAGCACCGCGCCGCTGTTTTCATGCAGATAGACCGCCACTTCAGGCAGCTCGGTACGCACAGCCTGTAATAATGGCATGGTGACCGAAGACGCTGCCGTGCCCGGCGCAAGGCCGATGGAAACCTGGCCGCGCAAACACTGGCCAACGTTGTTCACCGCCAGTTGTGCCTGTTCACACTGACGCAAAATCATGCGCGCATGGGTATAGAGAATTTTTCCTGCTTCCGTGGGCGTTACGCCCCGTTTAGTACGGATCAACAATTGCTGATCCAGCTCACCTTCCAGAGTGGCGACTTGCTGACTCAGCGCGGGCTGCGCAATATGCAATACTTCGGCTGCCTGAGTCAGGCTTCCAATATCGACGATTTTTACGAAGTATTTCAGTCGTCTTAAGTTCATTTTGCCTCCTGTAAGGGATACCAATGCCAACGCCGGTTGTTATGATGTCGGAGGAGTTGCAATATGCTTGCCAGTTTTAGTTAAGGAGGAAATTAACGCTTAACAGGCTGGATAATAAGAGTTTCTAATTACAACACAGGGTATTATCACTGAAACAACGGTTTGCGATCTGCCCCATTAGGGGTATTTTGCACCATACTAGTGCAAACGCGGGTTTATTGAGCAGACATACGCACAGGTTGCCGAAATTGTCAGCAAACGATCGCGCTCAGGCGATCCACCCTTTGACAAGCCCGGACGTGACCGATAATATGCGCCCCGTTCACACGATTCCTCTGTAGTTCAGTCGGTAGAACGGCGGACTGTTAATCCGTATGTCACTGGTTCGAGTCCAGTCAGAGGAGCCAAATTCTTGTTCTTATGCCTCTTTGCGAATCTCTATCTTTTATATATTCAATAAGTTAGCGTAAAAACGTTTCCCGATGCATTCGCAGTTCCCCCTCCGCATCGGGAAAAATTGATGGTCTGATCTGGGGTCATTTCAGTTCGATAATGGAGTGACCACCCTATGTCTCTTTCCGACACGAAAATCCATAGCCTCAAAGCCCACAGTCAAACCCTTCAAAACATCCGATTCTCACGGTCTGTATCTATATGGTTAATCCAAATGGATCCCGACTCTGGTATTTCAAGTACCGTATCAATGGTAAAGAATCCCGTCCTGGCTTAGGTGCTTCCCCTGTTGTGTCTCTGGCCGATGCCCGACAGCAACGCGAGGGAATCCCGCTCAACAACGCATTGCTGAAACCCTACCCGGCGCCACATCATCTGGCTGGTGTCAGCCCGGAGGCCCTCAAACAGGCAACCGTCGTGAGGACAGAAACTGTCTACCGGGACGTGGGCACTCCAATAGGTGAAAAAATGGAGATGGCTGTATCGCCCTGCCTGCCATGTCTGGCGTGCATCTGCGCATTTTCACACGCTGGTAACAAATAATATTGCACAAGATAATGCGACTCTCTTCAACTCCGAAACGGTTCAATAGTGTTATTTATGCTTAATCGATTCTGGCTGAAGTAATTAAATAATGAACGCATATGAATTACAGGCATTACGCCATATTTTCGCCATGAGTATTGAGGAGTGCGTTATCTGGATTGCACCGCAGCATAATGCACAAACCTGGCAGGAATGGGAAAGCGGTGAAAGCGAGATCCCGGCAGATATTGTTGAAAAACTGCTGGAGATGAGAAAAAAAAGACAATCACACCTCAACGCCCTCATTAAACGAATAAATAATCGCATTGGTAATAATACCATGCGTTTTTTCGCCGACTTAACCGCATTTCAGACGGTATATCATGATGGCAATTATCTGGACTGGAAGGTTTATCAGTCGGTTGCGGCCGAACTCTATGCTCACGATCTCGAGCATCTGTGTTAACACGGTTGGTCACACCACCGACGATTTATTTTACCGTCACGCAGCACACAAACAATGAAAAACACCTATCTCACAACCGCATTAGGTCTCTATTTTAATTACCTGGTGCATGGCATGGGGGTCATTCTGATGAGCCTCAATATGTCCTCACTCGAACTGCAATGGCAGACCAATGCCGCCGGTGTTTCGGTGGTGATCTCCTCGCTGGGCATTGGCCGATTAAGCGTCCTGTTTTTTTCCGGAATGTTATCCGACCGCTTTGGCCGCCGACCTTTTGTGATGCTCGGCATGCTCTGCTACCTGGTCTTTTTTATCGGCATTATTCACACCCACAGTATTATGCTGGCCTATGCGTTCGGCTTTTTAGCCGGTATCGCCAACAGCTTTCTTGATGCCGGAACCTACCCCAGCCTGATGGAGGCGTTTCCACGCTCGCCCGGCACGGCAAATGTGCTGATCAAAGCGTTTATCTCTGCGGGGCAGTTTTTATTGCCGATGATCATCAGCCTGCTGGTGTGGGCGGAACTGTGGTTTGGCTGGTCGTTTCTGATTGCTGCCGCCATCATGCTGGTCAACGGCGTGTTTCTACTGCGCTGCACATTTCCGCCCCATCGCGGTCATCAATCCCCTGGCGCGCAGGCGGCAAATGAAATGGCGCAAGAGAAACACCGCTGCTCTGTTATCGATCTGGCCAGTTACACGCTGTACGGTTACATATCGATGACCACGTTTTACCTTATCAGCCAATGGCTTGCGCAGTATGGTCAGTTTGTTGTCGGCATGTCCTACACCGAGTCCATCAAGCTGCTCAGCGTCTATACCTGCGGTTCGCTGCTGTGTGTCTTTATCACTGCCCCACTGGTGCGTAAGCTTGCCATGACCATGAAATTGCTGGTGATTTATACCTTTATCTCCTTTATTGCGCTGCTAACGGTCTGCCTGCATCCCAGCATACCGGTGGTGATCGCGTTCTCCTTTGTGATTGGCTTCTCTTCAGCGGGTGGCGTGGTGCAGATTGGCCTGACGCTGATGGCTGCGCGCTTCCCCCATGCTAAAGGAAAAGCCACCGGTATTTATTACAGCTCGGGCAGTATTGCCACCTTTACCATTCCGCTTATCACTGCGCATCTCGCGGAAAGAAACATTGCCGATATTATGTGGTTCGATACGGCTATTGCCGCCGTCGGCTTCCTACTGGCGCTGTTTATTGGCCTGCGCAATCGCATCGAGTCCCGGCGTTTAATGAATATGTCGCCGTTAGCGGAATAACCCGAAAAGCATCGTATGCAATATTATTGACGGCCTCATGCAAAATACGATGGCGATTTATTAACGCCGCTGAAGATATCGATAAAAAGGGCATAAAAACAATTTCTCCTCACATTTTAGCCTGCAATAAACCTGGCAAATTAAGCGCCATGCTATGTATGCCCGCCCGCCGTGAGCAAGTAAATTAATCACTAAACTCGCCACCAGGAATCACGACCGGCGCGAGCAGAATAAATTTAAAAAATCAGCACGGAGCGGTGAATAAAATGTCTCAGAAAAAGGCTTTCAATACGCCATTTTTGCTGGCTGTTATCTGTATCTATCTTAGTTATTTTTTACATGGCATCAGCGTCATTACGCTGGCGCAAAACATGACATCGCTGGCAGCGAAATTTTCTACCGACAATGCCGGCATCGCATATTTAATTTCCGGCATCGGGCTTGGTCGGCTGGTCAGTATTCTGTTCTTTGGTGTGATTTCCGACAAGTTTGGCCGCCGCACCGTTATTCTGCTGGGCGTCATACTGTATATGCTGTTTTTCTTCGGTATTCCGTCAAGCCCGAATCTGATGGTGGCCTTTATACTGGCAGTGTGTGTCGGCGTGGCGAATTCGGCGCTGGATACCGGCGGTTACCCGGCACTGATGGAGTGTTTCCCGAAAGCCTCCGGCTCGGCGGTGATCCTGGTGAAAGCGATGGTCTCCTTCGGCCAGATGCTCTACCCGATGATCGTCGGCTACATGCTGCTTAATAACATCTGGTACGGCTACGGCGTTATCATTCCGGGCGCGCTGTTTGTCATTATCACGCTGATGTTGCTGAAAAGCACCTTCCCCGGTCAGCAAGTGGACGCCAGTGTCGCCAAAGAGTTGCCGCAGATGAACAGCAAACCGCTACCGTGGCTGGAAGGCGTGGCCTCGGTGCTGTTTGGCGTCGCGGCTTTCTCCACCTTCTATGTGATTGTGGTCTGGATGCCGAAGTATGCCATGGCGTTTACCGGAATGGCGGAAGCCGACGCCCTGAAAACCATCTCTTACTACAGTATGGGCTCGCTGGTGTGCGTATTTATCTTCGCCGTACTGCTGAAAAAAATGGTGCGCCCAATCTGGGCTAACGTTTTCAACGCCGGACTTGCCACCCTCACCGCGGCGGTTATCTATCTCTATCCGTCGCCGCTGGTGTGTAACGGTGGGGCTTTTGTTATCGGCTTCTCCGCCGCGGGTGGCATCCTGCAACTGGGCGTATCGGTGATGTCGGAGTTCTTCCCAAAGAGCAAAGCCAAAGTCACCAGCGTATATATGATGATGGGAGGGCTGGCGAACTTTATTATTCCACTCATCACCGGTTATCTCTCTAATATCGGCCTGCAATACATCATCCTGCTGGACTTTATATTTGCACTACTGGCCTTTATCACCGCCGTTATTGTCTTCGTCCGTTACTACCGAGTATTTAATATTCCCAAAAATGATTTGCGGCTAGGCGAGCGTTATTTTCAGTAAACAATTCTGATTCATTATAAGGGTTCAAGGAGTTTATTATGGATGTAACAGCAAAATATGAACTGATTGGCCTTATGGCCTACCCCATCAGACACAGTCTGTCTCCTGAAATGCAAAATAAAGCGTTAGAAAAAGCAGGATTGCCCTTTACCTATATGGCCTTTGAAGTCGACAACACGACCTTTGCTAACGCTATTGCCGGACTGAAAGCGTTAAAAATGCGTGGCACCGGGGTCTCCATGCCCAATAAACAACTGGCATGCGAATATGTCGATGAACTCACCCCAGCGGCGAAACTGGTGGGCGCCATCAACACCATCGTCAATGACGACGGCTACCTGCGCGGCTACAACACCGACGGGACCGGCCATATTCGCGCCATTAAAGAGAGCGGCTTCAACATCAAAGGCAAAACCATGGTGCTGCTGGGTTCAGGCGGCGCATCCACGGCGATTGGCGCGCAGGCGGCAATTGAAGGGATGAAAGAGATCAAGCTGTTTAACCGCAAAGATGATTTCTTTGAAAAAGCGGTCGCTTTTGCCAAACGGGTCAATGAAAACACCGATTGCGTGGTCACGGTGACCGACCTCGCCGACCAGAAAGCCTTTGCTGCCGCGCTCGCCACGGCGGACATTCTCACCAACGGAACCAAAGTCGGCATGAAGCCGCTGGATAACGAATCCCTTATCAGTGACGTTAGCCTGCTGCGCCCGGATCTGCTGGTCACCGAAAGTGTCTATAACCCACATATCACGAAGTTATTGCAGCAGGCACAACAAGCGGGCTGCAAAACAATTGATGGTTACGGCATGTTGTTATGGCAAGGCGCTGAGCAGTTCAAACTGTGGACCGGTAAAGAGTTCCCGCTGGAATACGTGAAACAGGTCATGGGCTTTGAAGCCTGACAGGTTGGTGAATAAAAGGTACTCAATGAAAACCGTAACCGTAAAAAATCTGGTGATTGGCGAAGGCGCGCCAAAGATCATCGTCTCACTGATGGGCAAAGATATTGCCAGCGTCAAAGCAGAAGCGCTGGCCTATCGCGACGCCGATTTCGACATTCTGGAATGGCGCGTTGACCATTTTGCCGATGTGGCGTCTATCGATGCCGTACTGGGAGCCGCCGCCATCATCCGCAGCACGCTGGCGGATAAACCGCTGCTGTTTACCTTCCGCAGTGCGAAAGAAGGCGGCGAACAGGCGTTGTCCGCCGATGCCTACATCGCGCTCAACCGTGCAGCGATAGACAGCGGTCTGGTGGATATGATTGATCTGGAGCTGTTTACCGGCGACGAGCTGATCAAAACCACGGTGGCACACGCGCAGGCGAAAAACGTGCGGGTGGTGATGTCCAACCATGATTTCCATAAAACACCGCCAGCGGAAGAGATTGTCGGGCGTCTGCGCAAAATGCAGGAACTGGGGGCGGATATCCCCAAAATCGCGCTGATGCCACAAAGCAAAACCGATGTGTTGACGCTGCTTAGCGCCACGCTGACGATACAGGAGCAGTATGCCGACCGTCCGTTGATCACGATGTCGATGGCCAAAACCGGGGTGATTTCACGCCTCGCGGGCGAAGTCTTTGGTTCTGCGGCCACCTTTGGCGCAGTGAAAAAGGCGTCGGCACCTGGTCAAATATCCGTTGGCGATCTGCGTACGGTATTAACGATATTGCATCAGGCCTGATAACCTGAATTCAGGCGGGAATCAACCTTCCAGCCACAAATTAAAAAATAATGACCTGAATGAATATTTATCATCAATATTCAGTGGACGCGTGCGGCTTTTTTTTGCCCATCACCATGGCGAAATAACGCCAGCGTTGTACCAGGCATTATTGCCAGGAGTTATTATGAAACCTGAAAGACCATCACGTATTAACGGGCGTGTGACTGTGCTATCGGCACAGGATGCGGTGAGCTATATTCCGGATGAGGCCACGCTGTGTATTTTAGGGGCGGGGGGCGGCATCCTCGAAGCCACCACCTTAATTAACGCCTTAGCCGATAAATATAAACAGACGCAAACCCCGCGTAATTTATCCCTTATCAGCCCGACCGGGCTGGGCGACCGGGCCGATCGCGGTATCAGCCCGCTGGCGCAAGAAGGGCTGGTCAAATGGGCGCTGTGCGGCCACTGGGGGCAGTCACCGCGCATTTCCGATCTCGCCGAACAAGGGAAAATTGCCGCCTACAACTATCCGCAAGGTGTACTGACCCAAACGCTGCGCGCCGCTGCGGCCCACCAGCCGGGTATTCTGAGCGATATCGGCATCGGGACGTTTGTCGACCCCCGCCTGCAGGGCGGTAAGCTCAACGAGGTCACCAAAGAAGACCTGATCAAGCTGGTCGAGATCGACAACAAAGAGTACCTCTACTACAAAGCCATTGCGCCCAATATCGCCTTTATTCGTGCCACCACCTGCGACAGCGAAGGCTACGCCTCGTTTGAAGATGAAGTGATGTATCTGGATGCGCTGGTGCTCGCCCAGGCGGTGCATAACAACGGCGGCATTGTCATGATGCAGGTGCAGAAAATGGTCAAAAAGGCCACGCTGCATCCGAAATCGGTACGTATTCCGGGTTATCTCGTGGATATCGTCGTCGTGGACCCTGACCAGACGCAGCTGTACGGCGGCGCACCGGTAAACCGCTTTATCTCTGGCGACTTCACACTGGATGACAGCACGCAACTCACCCTGCCCCTCAACCAGCGCAAACTGGTGGCACGCCGCGCACTGTTTGAAATGCGCAAAGGCGCGGTCGGCAACGTCGGCGTCGGCATTGCCGACGGCATTGGACTGGTGGCGCGGGAAGAAGGCTGTGCGGACGACTTTGTCCTGACGGTGGAAACCGGGCCGGTCGGTGGCATTACCTCGCAGGGGGTGGCATTTGGCGCGAACGTCAATACCCGTGCCATTCTCGACATGACGTCGCAATTTGATTTTTACCACGGCGGCGGACTGGATGTGTGTTACCTGAGCTTTGCCGAAGTGGATCAGCACGGCAACGTTGGCGTGCATAAATTCAACGGCAAAATCATGGGCACGGGCGGGTTTATTGATATCAGCGCCACCTCACGAAAAATTGTCTTCTGCGGCACCCTCACCGCAGCCGGTCTGAAAACCGACATTACCAACGGCAAGCTGAACATTGTGCAGGAAGGTCGGGTGCAAAAATTCGTCGACACCCTGCCGGAGATCACCTTCAGCGGAAAAATCGCCCTCGAACGCGGGCTGGATGTCCGCTACATCACTGAACGCGCCGTCTTCACACTGAAAGAAGATGGTCTGCATTTAATCGAGATAGCCCCTGGGGTCGACCTGCAAAAAGATATCCTCGCTCAGATGGCGTTCGCACCGGTGGTGTCACCGGATGTGAAACTGATGGACAGCAGATTATTTATCGACGCCACCATGGGTTTTGTGTTGCCCGAAGCGGCTAATTAAAGGAGTACGCTAATGGACTTTTCTTTAACCGAAGAGCAGGAACTGCTGCTTACCAGCATCCGGGAACTGATCACCACAAACTTTCCGGAAGAGTATTTTCGCACCTGCGACCAGAACGGGACCTACCCGAAAGAGTTTATGCGCGCCCTTGCCGACAACGGCATTTCGATGCTGGGCGTACCGGAAGAGTTTGGGGGGATCCCTGCTGACTATGTCACCCAGATGCTGGCGCTGATGGAAGTCTCCAAATGCGGCGCACCTGCATTTCTCATCACCAACGGCCAGTGTATTCACAGCATGCGCCGCTTTGGCTCGGCCGAACAGTTGCGTAAAACAGCGGAAAGCACACTGGAGACAGGCGACCCGGCCTATGCCCTGGCGTTAACCGAACCGGGTGCGGGCTCTGACAATAACAGTGCCACTACCAGCTATACGCGCAAAAACGGCAAGGTCTATCTTAACGGGCAAAAAACCTTTATCACCGGCGCGAAAGAGTATCCATACATGCTGGTGCTGGCGCGCGATCCACAGCCTAAAGACCCGAAAAAAGCCTTTACGCTGTGGTGGGTAGACGCCAAAAAACCGGGGATCAAAGTCAACCCGCTGCACAAAATCGGCTGGCATATGCTGAGCACCTGCGAAGTCTATCTCGACAATGTTGAGGTGGAAGAAAGCGACATGGTCGGCGAAGAAGGAATGGGTTTTCTCAATGTGATGTACAACTTTGAGATGGAACGTCTGATCAATGCCGCCCGCAGCACCGGTTTTGCCGAATGCGCCTTTAAAGACGCCGCGCGTTACGCCAACCAGCGCATTGCCTTTGGCAAACCGATTGGCCACAACCAGATGATCCAGGAAAAGCTGGCATTAATGGCGGTAAAAGTCGAAAACATGCGCAATATGGTGTTGAAAGTGGCCTGGCAGGCAGACCAGCAACAGTCACTGCGCACCAGCGCCGCGCTGGCGAAACTGCACTGCGCCCGCACGGCAATGGAAGTGATCGACGATGCCATCCAGATTATGGGCGGACTGGGCTATACCGATGAAGCGCGTGTCTCCCGGTTCTGGCGTGATGTGCGCTGCGAACGTATTGGCGGCGGCACGGATGAGATAATGATCTACGTGGCCGGGCGGCAGATTTTGAAAGAGTACCAGGATTAACAGGCAGGCAAAGCAGTTCCCGGCCAGACCGGGAACTGCACAAAACAAGATCAATACAGCACGCTTTCCCGCTTATAAAACTCGTGCAGACACTCCTGCTCTGCAACGCTGTTTTTAAACTGCTGGCGATAGTCGCTGGGAGAGCAGCCGCCGTGGCGCAAAAACAGCTTGGCGAAGTGATCAACATTTTCGTAGCCAACCCGCCAGGAGATTTCTGCCAGCGAATTATCCGTGTTGGTCAGGGCGAATTTTGCCTCGGTCACACGCCGCTGGATCACGTAGTTGATCGGCGAAATACGGTACTCTTTGGTAAATTCGTGACAAATATAACTGACGCTGGCGCGAAACTGTTTTGACAACTGATCGAGGGTTATTTTTTTACGGTAATTGTTATTAAGATAAACCAGAATATCTTTAATTAAAGCATCTTTTTTAATATATCCCTGTTCGGAACGGTAGGCATTTTTAAAGTTTTCGAAGTACAACACCGTCAGCGCATAAGCAAAAGCATCATAGACAGAGGATGTTAATGTGCTTTTACTTTGCGGCAACATTAAACTCAACTCATTAAAAATACCTTTAATCACCTCTTTCCCCTGACCGGCGGAAATCACCGGGCACGAGTGAGGCTGCAACAGTTGATTCTCCTCCCAATCGCGAAAACGAAAACCGCGCAGCGCGCAGGTATAAGTGGTGGCTGGCGAGTTCACATCAGAGGCAACGGCATGTAGCCGACCGCGTTCAATCACAACAATATCATCAGCATGCGCGACATACAGCGAAGAGTCGATGACTAAGCGGGCAACCCCTTTTTTGACGTAGATAAGTTCAGTTTCATTATCATGAACATGGTGTCCGGATTCCCAGGCCGGATCATCGCTGATGACAAAGCGTGAGAATCGGGGCGTTTCCCCCTCGGCAAAAAGGGGCTCCATGGCATTATCAAAGCATCGTTGATACATGACAACCTCACATTTAGAGAATAAGCCTAAACAAAATAATAAGGATAAAATAGAGCCAGAATGGCGGTTATTCAACTACCGTTATCAGAGGCAGAACAAGATTATTTGCGCAGCGTGCAAGATAATATGTTTATGCCCGGAATTTATTTTCCCTTACTTTTTTTTGCACAAGCGATCTCACTTTTTTTTGCAAGATTGTTAGCAATGAAAACAGCTTGCCCCGTCGAAAATAGCCATTGGCTACCGCACACTATTTCAAGTTAATTCCGTCGATGTTAGTTACCTACGCCAACATTCGCCCGCGACTTACAGGAGATGCCATGAAAATAATAACCTGCTTCAAACTGGTGCCTGAGGAACAGGATATCGTCATCACGCCCGAACACGCGCTCAGCTTTGACTATGCAGATGCAAAAATCAGCCAGTTCGACCTCAATGCAATCGAAGCCGCCTCACAGCTCGCCAGTGAGGGCGATGAAATCGCTGCGCTCACCGTCGGCGGCTCGCTGCTGCAAAATTCGAAGGTCCGCAAAGACGTGCTTTCCCGTGGCCCGCACAGTCTGTACATGGTGCAGGATATGCAGTTGGAACACGCATTACCAAGAGAAACAGCGCAAGCACTGGCCGCCGCCGCAGAAAAAATCGGCTTCGACCTGATGTTGTTTGGTGAGGGATCTGGCGATCTCTACGCGCAGCAGGTCGGTCTGCTGGTGGGGGAGATCCTGCAACTGCCGGTGATTAATGCCGTGAACAATATCCAGCGTGAAGGTGACCGTCTGGTCGTAGAACGCACCCTTGAAGACGATGTGGAAGTGATCGAACTGACGCTGCCCGCCGTGCTCTGTGTCACCTCTGACATTAATACGCCACACATTCCCTCAATGAAAGCCATCCTTAGCGCGGGCAAAAAACCTGTAAACCAGTGGCAGGCCAGCGACATTGCCTGGAGCCCAACATCGCCGCTGGCGGAACTGCTGGAGATCACCGTACCCCCTGCGACTCCCCGTAAGCACATCATCCTCGACAACGATTCGCCGGAAGCGATCGCAGAACTGGCAGAACACCTGAAAAGAGCCCTGATTTAAGCCCAACGGAGAAGAACATCATGAGTCAATTAACCCACGTCTGGGTATTAAGCGATAACACGCAACGCTACGCGGAATTACTGACCGGCGCACGGCAATGGGGCCAACGGGTGCATGCCATTGCCTGGGGCGCGGGACAGGCAAACGCCCTGCAAGCGCTCGGCGCAGACAGCATCACCGTCCTGGAAGCGAACTCTGAATTGCAACGCCTGGAAAACTACGCCGAAACCCTCGCCGCCTTTATCACACAGGAGAGCGCAGGCCAGCCAGCGCTGCTGTTGATGGCCGCCACGAAACGCTGCAAAGCGCTGGGCGCGCGATTGAGCGTGCAACTGGATGCCGCGCTGGTCAACGACGCCACGGCGGTCAGCGTTGATGCCAATGGCGTCTGCGCGCAACACCGTATGTATGGTGGGCTGGCCTTTGGTAAAGAGAAGCTTAACGGCGCGCTGGCCATTATTACCCTTACCCCCGGTGTGCTGGAGCCTGCCGCCGCAGAGGCCACCCACACCTGCCCTGTCGTTGCAGCGACCTATATTACGCCGCGCCACGAAATTCGCTGCCAGCAGCGCCGGGCGAAAACCCTCCGCAACGTGGATCTGAGCAAAGCGAAACGCGTGGTCGGCGTAGGGCGGGGTCTTGCAGCGCAGGACGATCTGAAGATGGTGCGTGAACTGGCCGCCCTACTCGGTGCCGAAGTGGGTTGCTCACGCCCGATTGCCGAAGGCGAAAACTGGATGGAGCGGGAGCGCTATGTTGGGGTATCCGGTGTGCTGCTGAAATCGGATCTCTACCTGACGCTGGGTATATCCGGGCAGATTCAGCATATGGTCGGCGGCAACGGCGCCAAAATCATCGTCGCCGTGAACAAAGATAAAAACGCGCCGATTTTCAATTACGCCGATTACGGCCTGGTGGGCGACATCTACAAAGTTGTCCCTGCGCTGATCGGCCAGTTAAGCCACTAACCCATTGCCCGCTGTTCACGCAGCGGGAAGGGAGCATAAAGCATGTCGGATGAAAAATTTGACGCCATCGTGGTCGGCGCTGGCGTAGCGGGCACCGTTGCCGCGTATGTGATGGCAAAAGCCGGGCTGGATGTGCTGGTCATTGAACGCGGTAACAGCGCGGGCAGTAAGAATATGACCGGCGGTCGCCTTTACGCCCACAGTATTGAACGCATTATGCCAGGGTTCGCGCAGCACGCGCCGATTGAGCGCACCGTAACCCGGGAGAAGATCTCCTTTTTGACCGAGGAAAGCGCGGTCACCCTCGACTTTCACCGTGAACAACCCGACGTTCCGACGCAGGCCTCTTACACCGTGCTGCGCAACCGCCTCGATCCGTGGCTGATGGAGCAGGCCGAAGAGGCAGGCGCACAGTTTATTCCGGGCGTGCGCGTGGATGCCCTGATCCGGGAAGGTAACCGGGTCACTGGCGTACAGGCCGGTGACGACATTCTCGAAGCCAGTGTGGTGATCCTCGCCGACGGGGTGAACTCCCTGTTGGGGCGTTCGCTGGGGATGGTGCCGGCCCCCTCACCACACCATTACGCCGTGGGCGTGAAAGAGCTGATTGGCTTATCGGCCACGCAAATTAATGACCGGTTTAATCTCTCTGCCGACGAAGGTGCCGCCTGGCTGTTTGCCGGGTCGCCCTCGAACGGGCTGATGGGCGGGGGGTTCCTTTATACCAATCGCGACTCGGTGTCGATCGGGCTGGTCTGCGGTCTGGGAGAGATCGGCCAGGCAGGGAAAAGCGTGCCGCAGATGCTGGAAGATTTTAAACAGCATCCGTCGATTCGCCCGCTAATAGAAGGCGGAAAATTGCTGGAATACTCCGCACATATGGTACCGGAGGGCGGTCTGGCCATGGTGCCGCAACTGGTCGGCGACGGTGTGATGATTGTTGGCGATGCGGCGGGCTTTTGCCTGAACCTGGGTTATACCGTTCGCGGTATGGATTTAGCCGTCGCCTCGGCAGAAGCGGCAGCCAACACCGCCATCAGAGCAAAACAGCAACAGGATTTCTCCGTCCATGCGCTGGCCGATTACAAACGCACGCTGGAGCAGAGCTTTGTGATGCGCGATATGCAGCATTTTCGCAAGCTCCCTGCTCTGATGGAAAACCCGCGACTGTTTACGCAGTACCCGCAGATGGTGGCGGGCATCATGCGCGATATGTTCACCGTGGATGGCAGCCCGAACCAACCGGTGCGCAAAATGATGATGTCGCATATGAAAAAAATTGGCCTGATGAACCTACTGAAAGACGGCATTAAAGGGGCGACAGCATTATGACTGAGGAAACCCGCGTTAACGTTGACGTCAAACTGGGCGTGAATAAATTCCATGTCAATGAGGGTCATCCGCACATTATTCTGACCCGCGATCCCAACATTGATGAGTTTCGCAAACTGCTGATGGCCTGCCCCGCCAACCTCTACAAACAGGATGCGCAGGGCAACATTCATTTCGACTCTGCCGGGTGTCTTGAGTGCGGCACCTGCCGGGTATTGTGCGGCGAAACCATTCTTGAAAAATGGGAGTATCCGGCCGGTACGTTTGGTATCGACTTCCGTTACGGTTAACGCCACATCGCCTGCAATGCGCACAAGGACATCGCCGGGCGGTGTCCTTCTTCTTCACTATTGCCAGTTTATTGAACGAGAAGGTTCCATGGGTATCGCGATAACATTTAATGCCGAACGCCGGAACGCGTACCGGCAACAGGGTTTTTGGGGAGACGCGACGCTGGGGGATTACTGGCACCAGACCCTGCGCGCCGTACCGGACAAAATTGCCGTGGTGGATAATCACGGGGCGTCGTACAGCTATGCCGCGCTCGATCATGCGTCAAGTTGCCTGGCGAGCTGGTTGCTGAGCAGCGGCATCCAGCCCGGCGATCGCGTCGCGTTTCAACTGCCGGGCTGGTGTGAGTTTACAGTGATTTATCTGGCCTGCCTGAAAACCGGTGCCGTGTCCGTACCGCTGCTGCCCGCCTGGCGCGAGGCAGAACTGGTGTGGGTACTCAACAAGTGTCAGGCGAAGATCTTCTTCGCACCCACGCTGTTTAAGCAAACGCACCCGGTGGAACTGATCCAGCCGTTGCAAAACCAGCTTCCCTGGCTGCAACGCATTGTCGGGGTCGACAAACTGGCACCAGCCACAACCACACTCAGTTTCCGCCAGCTGCTCGAAGAGAATACGCCGCTGGACCGGCCGGTGAAGGTGCACGGCGATGAACTGGCGGCAGTGCTGTTTACCTCCGGCACCGAAGGGATGCCGAAAGGCGTGATGCTGACCCACAACAATATTCTCGCCAGCGAACGCGCCTACTGCGCGCGGCTTAATCTCACCTGGCAGGATGTGTTTCTGATGCCCGCCCCCCTCGGCCACGCGACCGGCTTTTTACACGGCGTGACGGCCCCGTTCCTGATTGGCGCGCGCAGCGTACTGCTGGATATTTTTACCCCTGCCGCCTGCCTTGCGCTGCTGGAGCAACAGCGCTGCACCTGCATGCTGGGCGCCACGCCGTTTGTCTATGACATTCTCTGTTCGGTTGAAAAACAGCCTGCGGATCTCTCTTCGTTACGTTTCTTTTTGTGCGGTGGCACCACCATCCCGAAAAAGGTGGCGCGGGGTTGCCAGCAACTGGGGATCAAACTGCTCAGCATTTATGGTTCAACCGAGAGTTCCCCACACGCGGTGGTGAACCTCGACGACCCGCAGTCAAAGATGATGAATACCGACGGTTATGCCGCTGCCGGGGTGCAAATCAAGGTGGTGGATGAGTCGCGAAGAACGCTGCCACGTGGCATGGAAGGCGAAGAGGCTTCACGCGGGCCGAATGTGTTTATGGGTTATCTGGGCGAACCGGAGTTGACCGCCCGCGCGCTGGACAAGGACGGCTGGTACTACAGCGGCGATCTCTGCCGGATGGATGAAGAGGGCTATATCACCATCACCGGGCGCAAGAAAGACATCATTGTGCGCGGTGGCGAAAACATCAGCAGTCGCGAAGTGGAAGATGTGCTGTTGCAGCACCCGGACATTGAGGATGCCTGCGTCGTCGCGATGCCGGATGAACGTTTAGGCGAGCGCTCATGTGCATATGTGGTGTTAAAAACGCGCAAGGCGCTGCCGCTCGAAGAGGTGGTGACCTTTTTTAGCCGTAAACGGATGGCGAAGTATAAGTACCCGGAACGGATCGTGATTATCGATAAGTTGCCCAGAACATCGTCCGGTAAGATCCAGAAATTCCTCTTGCGCCAGGACATTATCCAGCGGCTGAGCAAAGAGGAAGCATGTAACGCCCCGGTACGGCGCTATTCGCATTCGTAATGTACAGGCGCGGTAAAACCCCGAACGGGCGCAGAGAGGTGTTAACGTCGCACCATATTGATTTGCTGCGTCACGAATGCGCTGCGGAAATACTCGCGCAGCGCCGCCATCGCCGGGGTGAAGTGGGCGTCATGACGCCACGCCAGGCCGACGCTCATCGGGTGCACATGGTTAACCAGCGAACGGGTCTCAATGCGCCGCCCTTCCAGCGACCACGGGCGATAAACCAGGTCCGATAAGATGGCGATCCCCGAACCATTAGCCACCATGCTGCGCACCGCCTCGACCGAACTGGTGCGCAGGATAACGCTGGGGCTGGCTCCGGCCTCTTCCCAGTAGCGCATGGCACTGTCTGCAGCTTCATCCACCGTGAGCATAATGAAAGGTTCCCCGGCCACATCCTCCAGCGTCACGTGCGATTTTTCACATAACGGATGCCGCGATGGCAGCCACAAGCGACGCGTAGAATTAAACAGGGTTTCGGCAGAAATCGACTGATGGCGTAAATTGCCAGTCAGCACCAGCGCCATATCCAGCGTCTGGTCAACCAATCCTTGCTCAATATCCTGCCGCTCATACTCAAACAACTGGATATCAATGTGCGGATAATCCTGCGCCAGCCGTTGCAGATGGAACGGCAGAAAATAGCCAATCACCGTGTAACTTGCCGCCAGACGCAGCGTGCCTCGCACACCCGTGTCATTAACCGGCATGCTACGCACGGCATTATCCACGGTCTGTAACACGGTATAGGCATGGTTAAGAAAATGGTTCCCGTAGTCGGTCAGCATCATGCCGTGCACCGAGCGGGTAAACAGCTTCTTGCCCAATAGCTGCTCCAGTTCCTGAATCGCCCCGGTGACCGCCGACTGAGAAATATTGAGATGCAAGGCCGCCAGCGAGATCTGCCCCATTTCGGCGGTGGCAACAAAATAACGAACCTGGCGTAATGTCAGCATCTCTGCCCCTCTTTTTATTTAAGCAAAAATGTTTGTCGATGAGCGTTCTGTTTTTCTGATATCAGACTATCTAAAAATAACACTTTTCGGATACAAATAAATCTTCATATAGTGAATTAACGCCCCCCAACGAAAATAAGAAATTATTATGATGAAAACGGTCGATATCAACTCCGATATAGGAGAAAGTTTTGGCTCATGGATAATTGGCGATGATGTTGATAATGAACTTATGACGATAATCAGCTCCGCCAATATTGCCACCGGGTTTCACGCTGGTGATCCCAATATTATGCGAAAAACCGTCGAGTCGGCCAGAAAAAATGGCGTGGCCATTGGCGCACATCCGGGATTTAATGATTTACAAGGATTTGGTCGCCGCCATTTATCTATTCCGATGGACGAACTGGTTAACGACATTATTTACCAACTGGGTGCATTGCGGGAATTCGCACGTTTATACTCCTTGCCATTGCAGCATATTAAACCGCACGGCGCGTTATATATGCACCTGGCGCGGGATGAAACGGCAGCGCAATGTTTTGTTGCCGCCCTGCATCAACTCGACGCCGGCCTCTATCTTTACTGCATGGCGGGCTCCGCCGTCTGGCAGGCAGCGCAGCGGCTGGAGCATCCGGTAGTCACCGAGTTTTACGCCGACAGAGAGTATGACGATCAAGGGCTTATTGTCTTCACCCGCAGTACCGGGCGTCTTAATGTGCAGGCGATCACCGAGAAAGTGTTAATGGCCTGTCTGGAGGGGAAAGTCAAAACCGTTACCGGCAATACTATCCCGATTCGTTTCGATTCTATTTGTATCCACAGTGATACGCCCGGCGCACTGGAAATTATCAGCTCGGTAAAAATGGCACTCATTAATGCAGGTATAAACGTCTGCTCACCGGGTATGGTTTAATCATTCCCGCTTATCTGGAGAGAAATACGATGTCTGATATTGAAATTATTTCGCCATTGCCGGGTGTTTTTTACCGGCAACCCTCACCGGAGGCTGCACCTTTTGTTAAGGAGGGCGATAAAGTCGAACCCGATACCATTATTGGTTTAATTGAAGTGATGAAACAGTTCAGTGAAATATTCGCCGAGACTCGCGGCATAATAAGCACCATCACCATACAAAATGGTGATGCCGTCGAACCCGGACAAGTGATAGCCATAATAAAAACCGATAACGAATAATCACTGCGGAGGATTTATGACGGGGAAAATAAAAAAATTATTGATCGCTAACCGTGGGGAAATAGCGGTGCGTATTATTCGTGCTGCGCAAACACTGGGGATCCCAACGGTGGCGGCATGCAGCGAGGCGGACAGTGAAAGCCTCGCTGCAAAACTGGCCGATGAGGTGTGCATTATCGGCCCGGCGCAAGCCGCGCGCAGTTATCTCAACATTAATGCCTTACTGGATGCCGCCGCGCAAACCGGTGCAAATGCGATCCACCCTGGCTACGGTTTTCTGTCGGAAAATGCCCAGTTCGCCGAGCGGGTTGAACAGGCCGGGTATATTTTCGTCGGCCCGGACGCGCAAACCATCCGCGTGATGGGCGATAAAGCCGCAGCCCGCCGCACGGCAGCAGAAGCCGGTGTGCCGGTCGTTCCCGGCTCCCGGGTGCTGGAAACGGTGCAGGCAGCGCAAGTTCGCGCCAGCGAGATCGGTTATCCCTGCCTGATTAAAGCCGCAGCCGGTGGCGGTGGTCGTGGCATCCGCGTGGTAGAAAATGATGAGGCGCTGGCGCGGGAATTCCCCGTTGCCCAGAGCGAATCGAAAGCCGCTTTTGGCTCCAGCGCAGTCTACCTCGAGCGTTTTATCGCCCGCGCCCGCCATGTTGAAGTGCAGATCCTCGGCGATGGCGAGCGGGTGATCCACCTGTTCGACCGCGAGTGCTCGTTACAACGCCGTCGGCAGAAAATCTTTGAGGAAGCGCCCTCGCCTGCCCTGAGTCCTGCCCAGCGGGCCGCGCTCTGCGACAGCGCAGTGCAACTGGCGCGACACCTACGCTACCGCGGGGCAGGCACGCTGGAATACCTGTTTGATGAAACGCGCGGCGAGTTCTGGTTCATTGAGATGAATACCCGTATCCAGGTGGAACATCCGGTAACCGAGATGGTCACGGGTATCGATCTGGTGCAGTGGATGTTACGCATTGCCAACGGTGAACCGCTAACGCTGGCGCAGTCGGATGTGCACCTGAGCGGCAGCGCTTGCGAAATGCGCATTAACGCCGAAGACCCCGACAAGAACTTCTTCCCCTGCCCTGGCCGGATAGATGCGGTGGTGTGGCCGGGTGGCGAAGGGATCCGCGTCGACAGCCATGTCTTCAGCGGTTACACCGTTCCCCCATGGTATGACTCCTTGCTGGCGAAAGTGATTGTCTGGGGCGCCGATCGCGCCGACGCGCTGGCCCGCGCCCGCCAGGCACTCGGAGGGCTTGAACTGCGCGGCATCAAAACCACCGCCCCGCTGCATCAATGGCTGCTGCAACACCCGCAATTGCAGGCGGGAGAATTCACCACCACCACCCTCGAGCAGTGGCTGGCGGAGCGCGACAGTGCAGCAACGCCCCCGCTACAGGAGATCCGTCGCTATGGCCAATAATCCGATTCGCTACTCGTTTGGCGGAGATGAGCATCTGTTTGCCGAAATTGACCAGTCAATGTCGTTAAATGCTTTTTTTCACGGCCTGACGCTGACGCGGGCACTGGAAGCATGCCAGCTCCCCGGTGTGCTGGATATTTGCCTGGCGAACGCCTCTTTCCAGGTACGCTTTAACCCGGACGTGCTGGCACCGCAAACGCTGCTCGACAAGTTACAGGCACTGGAAGCCGATAGCGAAGGCGACACCACGCTGGCGACACGCATTATTGAGGTGCCGGTACTGTACAACGATCCGTGGACACACGAGACGTTAATGCGTTTTCGCGATCGCCACCAGGCACCGGAAGGCAGCGACCTCGACTATGCCGCACACATTAATGGTTATGCGGATAAAGACGACTTTATTGCCGCCCACAGCGGTACGCCGTGGTTCGTGTCGATGGTGGGTTTTGTCGCCGGATTGCCGTTTATGTACCAGATGGTCGGGCATGACAAACAGCTCCAGGTACCGAAATACCTGCGCCCGCGTACCGATACGCCCGGGTTATCCCTCGGTCATGGCGGCTGCTTCGGCTGTATCTACTCGGTGCGTGGCGCTGGCGGTTACCAGTTGTTTGGCATCACGCCAATGCCAATCTATGACCCGGCGCAACGTCTGCCGTATCTGCAAAGCGAAATGGTGTTCTTCAAAGCGGGCGACATTGTGCAGTTCCGCGCCATCGATCGCCAGACGTATGACGACATCAGCGAACAGGTAAAAAAAGGCATGTTTTCCCCACGCATTCGCGATGTGACATTTGTGCTTGCAGACTTTGTCGCCGATCCGCAGGGCTATCCTCAGTTGTTGAAAAGGGGGTTGTATGACCATCAATGTGATTAAGCCTGGCCTTGCCACCACGGTTCAGGATGCAGGGCGTGAAGGCTATTACCACCTGGGCATTCCCCCCTCCGGCGCGTTGGATCCGTATTCGATGCAGATGGCGAACCTGCTGGTGGGTAACGCAGCCGATGATGCAGTGCTGGAGATGACGCTGCTCGGCCCGGAGTTACATTTTTCCACCGATGCGCTGATCGCGGTGTGCGGCGCGGCGATGACGCCGATTGTCGACAATCAACCTGCTGCTGCGCACAGCGCGCTGTATATCCGCGCCGGGCAACATCTGCGCTTTGCCCCTGCCCGCCAGGGATGCCGTGGCTATCTGGCGATTGCTGGCGGCCTTGATGTGCCGCGCGTACTGGGAAGCCGCTCGACCTATACGCTGGGGGCGCTGGGGGGCTTTCAGGGGCGGCGGCTGGCAGCGGGTGATGTGTTGAACGTGCAGCCAGCAAACGCAGATCGCTTCCGCCGCGAGGGGAACACTGTTCCTGAGACATTACTGCCGGTGCTGGAGAAATCCGTCACTCTGCGACTGGTGCCGGGCCTCTATATCCACCGACTGACGGATGCCGCGGTCGATACCTTCTTTGCCGACGACTGGCATGTCAGTACCGAAGCCGACCGCACCGGCTACCGTCTGAAAGGCGGGCAGCCGCTGGCGTTTAACCCACGGACGCCGCCGTTTGGCGCAGGCTCCGATCCCTCCAATATTGTCGATGCCTGCTACCCCATTGGTTCCGTTCAGGCACCGGGTGGGCTTGAGCCGATTGTCCTGCTGCGCGATGCGGTCTCGGGCGGCGGCTATATGACGCTGGGGACCGTTATCAGCCCCGATCTGGCCATTCTTGGTCAGTTACAACCGAATCAACACGTCCGCTTTATGCCGGTGACGCTGGAAGAGGCGCTGGTTGCGCGCCGCCAGTCTCAACAGCGACTGGCGCAACTGGCGAACGTGTTGCGTTAACCCTGCCCGGGGCTTCGCCCCATGGCATCACTTTGATTGCCTGTTTCAGGAGGTTGCTATGGCTTCAGCTCCACAATCCCGCTCGGCGGAAAATGTTGGTCAGTCAGCGCTGCCGGAGCCGGCGCGCATGGGGAAATTCTCCCTGACCATGGCGTGGTGGGCGGTGTGCAGCGCCGTGTTTTACATTGTGGTTGGCGCGTCTTTGGCGCTGGCCTACGGGGCGATTAACGCCATTATCGGTATGGCGTTATCCGTTATTTCCTATGGTTTGATTAATGGCGTGATCAGTCGTTTTGCCATTCGCAGCGGCTTGTCTGTCGCCCAGTTCTCACGCCGCCTGTTCGGGCGGATGGGGGCATCGCTGGCGACGCTTATCTTCTTCTCCACGGCGATTTATTACGCCGTGTTCGAAGGCTCGGTGATCGCCTTCGCCCTCAACCATCTGTTCCCGGGTATGGTCTACTGGGCAGCGGCGGCACTGGTGGTGATATACAGCGTGCCGCTTATTTTCGGTAGCGTTCAGCACTGGCTGGATAAATTCAACGGTGTACTGCTGCCGTTTTACCTGGTGGGGTTGCTGGCGACGATCGTTGTTTCCGTGATGCATTACGGCTACCAGGCAAACTGGCTTGAGTATGGCCCGGCCAACCCTTCAGTGTGGGGCTGGTGGAACTGCTTCACCTATTACATGGGCGTGTGGGTTCTGATGATGTACACCTTCGACTACGCCCGCTTTGGCCGTGAGGAAGACAGCCAGTATCACGCACGCTTTAACTTTGGTATGCCATTTTATCTGGTCACCTTTTTCCTGAATGGCGTAGCGGGAATTTACCTCGCCAGCAGTCTGCACGACGGTGGGGCGCTCAGTGAAACCGCCGTTGTAGTGGCGATATTAAATCTGCTGGGCATTGCCGGGCTGGGGTTTGTCTGGGTGACGCAGACACGGATCAACACTGCCAACTATTACCTGGCTACCGTCAATATGCAGGTCTTCTTCCACAGCTTGTTTAACCTCAAATTACCGAAACTGGTCTGGGCCTGTGTGGTCGGCGTGGTGGTGTACATTCTGATGCTGGCGGATGTGTTCGCCTGGTTATTGCAGGCGCTGGCTTATCAGGGTGTATTTGTCGTGGCATGGGTAGGCGTGGCGCTGGCCGGGATTGCCCACAATGTACCGCACGACCATGAGCATGTGGCCATTAATCCGCCAGGCGTGGGCGCGTGGTTTATCAGCGTGGCGCTGGGGATTGTGCTGATGCAGGGGCCTGCGTCACTGGCCTCGTTCTCGGCGGTGGCAACCTTTATCTCGGCCTGCGGTTTGTACACGCTGTTCAGCCAGTGGGCGCGGATAAGTGAAAATAAACTGCTCAAGCCCCGGCGCTCAGCCAGCGTTCGCCGCTGACAACACAGGAAAGCAGAAAAGCAAAAAGCCCGCTAAAACGCGGGTTTTTTGCTTTTCTGCATTTATCAGTCATATCCAGGCATCAGCTCAGAATAGCGTCCAGGCTGGATCCAGACAAAATCCAGGATAAAAGTCGCGCTTATTCAGGCAGCCTGTTTTGCGTTGCCGTTTCTGCGAAGGCTGCCCAATGACAACGAATTCCCTCCCGTCTGGCAGCGGCTCAGCCTCAACAACGCTCAACGATCATCGCGACACCTTGCCCACCGCCAACGCACAAAGTGGCCAGCCCCAGCGTGCTATCCCTGGCTTTTAGCGCGTGCAGTAACGTAACCAGAATACGCGCGCCTGAAGCGCCAATCGGGTGACCGAGGGCTATAGCGCCGCCGTTTACATTGGTGCGTTCCCAGTCCAGATCCAGTTCCCGACCGACAGCGACACATTGCGCGGCAAAGGCTTCATTGGCCTCGATCAGATCGAGGTCAGCGACCGTCAACCCCGCCCGTTGCAACGCCTGCCGGGTTGCCGGTACTGGCCCCAACCCCATCAGCGCCGGATCGACACCACATGCCGCGTAACCACGCAGGCGAGCCAGCGGTTTTATACCCAGTGCCCGCGCCCGCTTGCCGCTCATTAACAGTAACGCTGCCGCGCCATCGTTAATGCCAGAAGAGTTGCCCGCCGTCACCGTTCCATTGGGGGCAAAAGCTGGCGCCAGTCGCGCCAGATCCTCCATGGTTACTCCGCGGCGTGGATGCTCATCGACGGCGAAAATCACCTCCCCTCTTTTGCCGGGCACGGTTATCGGGGCAATTTCCTGGCGAAATGCCCCGTTATCAATGGCGGCCACGGCTCGTTGCTGGGAGAGCAGCGCCAGTTGATCCTGGTGTTGGCGACTGATACCGCACTGGCGCGCTACGTTTTCCGCCGTTATCCCCATATGGTAATGATTGATGGCGCAGGAGAGGCCATCATTGACCACGCTGTCGACCACGCGCTGATCGCCCATGCGGTAACCCCAGCGCGCGTTATCCAGCAAATAAGGCGCTGCTGACATATTTTCCATACCGCCTGCCAGCACCACCTCCGCCCCACCGGCGGCAATGGTTTCGGCAGCAAAAATAAGGCTCTGTAATCCGGAACCGCAGACCATATTGATGCTGGTCGCGGAAGTTTCCTGCGGCAACCCGGCTTCAAGCATGGCCTGGCGCGCCGGATTCTGGCCCAGCCCGGCTTGCAATACATTGCCGAAAATCACCTGCTCGATCAGCGCCGGATCGACATTCGCGCGTTGCAGCGCTGCCGTCATAATTTGTGCGCCGAGCGTGGGGGCCGCGACCGTACTCAGGCCACCGCCAAATTTACCTATCGCGGTTCGTACTGCACTGACAATCACGATTTCAGTGTTCAATTTCCTTCTCCTTCTCGATCCATCGGCGAGATGTTGGTACACCACAGCAAAGCCAACGTGATGCCCCCCACTGCCACTAAGAGTTGATACGCGCCGGTATAGCCGCCGAGCCAGGAGAGGCCGAAAGAGAGAATCAGGAAGGCGCAGCAACGCACCACCGACTGGATCGGCATCACGATGGCGATGGCGCGAATGTAATGTTGACGAGGAAACTTGGCGGCAATCAGCGCAGTACTGAGATTGGTCGCACCGGGCATGCATAAACCGATCATCAGTAGCGACAGCCACAACATAAAGCCCTGCTGTGCGAACATGTTGACGATGATGGCAACGACCCAGCACAGGGTATACAGCAGAATGGTACGCTTAACGCCCAGCCGGTGATTGAGCCAACCCCAGCCATAAGCGCCCGGCGCGCCAATCAATGCCGCTACCGTCATATAAAAAATGGCGGTGCTTTGCGGATACCCCATCGCCATGATCCTGGGGACAAACTGACCAACGACGCCGACCAGCATGATATAGATGCCGCCAGTGGCGATGCCGATCAGCCATACGTCGCGCATTCTCAACAGTTGGCGGATGCTAATATCGCTCACGTAACCACGGGTCTTGTGCGTACCTGCATTCAATGGTTCGTTGTCCGGTGTCAGCCCCACATCTTCCGGTTTATTGGCGATAAACACCCCTGCCCAACCGGCCATGATCAGCATCATCGCCGAGATACCCCAAAAGCCGTAACGCACCCCCAGCCAGACGAACAGCGCCGCCAGCGCGGGGACATAAAAGGCACTCGACAGCGTCTGACCAATCGCGCACCAGCCCAGCGCCAGACCTTGCTTACGTACAAACCAGTTGGCTATCAGCGCGGTTCCGCCGACATACGCAAAGCCGGTGCCGAAAAAACTCACTGCACCGAACAGCAGTACAAAACTGAGAAATGAGGCGCTGTAACCCAGGGCACCGAAACAGAGGGCGCAGCCAATTAAACAGACAATAATGTTGAATTTGACGCCCCGCTTTTCGCACAGCCACGCACAAGCCGGACTGGCAAAAATGGAGGCCCATGAAGCGGGCGTCGCCAGCGCCAGCAACGTGCTGTAATCCAGACCGTAGAGTCCGGAGAGCGTGGGTAATACGACATTCAGTCCATGGGTTACCGTGCCTGCGGCAATCCAGAACAGGAGTCCCTGAAAGATAATGACGTTCCAGCCCTGCGCGCCGAAGTGGTGCCTGCCGCGTTTTTCTGCGGCGACATCAGCGTGGTTGTTCAGCAGTGGGGAACTTTGCTGTTCGATCATAATGTGACATCTCCGGAAGAAATTGCGGCAGAACAGAGAAAACACCGACCACTCAGGCCGGCATCAATTTCGGTGGCGCAAGGACAATCAGGGTGGGTTCAACCTGGCGTTGAATATCCTGCGGCGTCAGTCCGTCCAGCAGCTCGGCAAGCACCAGCCCATCGGGGGTGACATCAATGACACACTGCTCGGTGACGATATGATCGACGCAACGCTGGCCGGTCAGCGGGTAGCTACAGGTATTCACCACTTTCGGTTTGCCGTCTTTGGTGCACAGCTCCATGGTGACAATCACCTTGCGGGCGCCGCTCACCAGATCCATTGCGCCCCCCATGCCGAAAATGCGGCCAGGCTGAGCCCAGTTGGCGAGGTCGCCATTCTCAGCAACTTGCAAACCGCCTAAAACTGTCGCCGCCAGCTTGCCGCTGCGCACCAGCGCGAAGGATTCCGCACTGTCGAATGCACTGGCTCCAGGTACGGGAGCAAAACGCAGCGCCGTGGCATTGGAAAACCCCTCAACCGCCAGCACTCCCTCCACCAGTGGCCCCATGCCGACTAAACCGTTCTCGGTATGGAACATCACCCCTGGCGGAGCGTAATCGCTACACAAACTGGGAATACCAATCCCCAGGTTGATGACATCGCCGTCGGAAAAATAACCCGCAGCGCGGCGGGCAATACGTTCGCGAGCATTCATCGCAGTTCTCCTTGCCGGACCAGGATTTTGTCGACGTAAACGCCCGGCGTGACAATGCTGTCGAGCGCTAACTCGTCGACATCCACCAGCCGGTCGGCGTCCACCAGCGTCAGGCGGGCGGCTTTCGCCACCAGCGGGTTAAAATTGCGCATCGTGCCGCGATAGGTCAGATTGCCCAGCGGATCGGCAGTGCGCGCACGCACCAGCCCAATGTCGGCGCGCAGCGGCGTTTCCAGCAGCCACTCTTCGCCATTCACCACCATGTGCGGCTTGTCTTTGTCGACCAGCGTGCCAAGCCCCGTACGCGTCAGCACGCCGCCCAGCCCTGATCCACCACAGCGCATCCGTTCCGCCAGGCTACCCTGCGGCACCAGCTCCAGCTCGATTTTGGCTTCGGCAACCAGCGCGACGGTTTCGGTATTGCGTCCAATGTGCGAGGCGATCAACTTATCTACCAGACCGTGGTGGATCAGGCGGCCAATTGTCAGATCGGCATCGCCGCTGTCATTCGAAATCAGTGTCAGATGACGCGCGCCGCTGGCAATCACGCAGTCAATTAACCGGTTAGGTACGCCATGGTTGGCGAACCCGCCGCACATCAGCGTCTGTCCATCGTGAAACAGCGCGATGATCTCTTCGGGTAACGCGAATTTGTTCATCGTTTACTCCCTCGTCAGCAGGACCGCCACGCCCTGGCCGCCGCCAACGCAGAAGGTGATGACGGCGTTATCTAACTGGCGCTGCTGCATGTCATACACCGCTTTCGTGGCAAGGATCGCCCCGCTACCGGCTAACGGATGGCCGAGCGCAATGGCGCCGCCGTTGGGGTTAACCCGGTTCAGTTCCATGCCGATTTCCTGAATGCAGGCCAGCGACTGGGCAGCGAACGCTTCGTTCAATTCCCACAGCGCGATATCCTCGACACGCAGCCCGGTCTGACGCAGCAATTTGGCACAGGCCGGTACCGGTCCCATGCCCATATAGTTGGGATCGACCCCGGCCACCGCATAACCACGGAATACGGCCAGCGGCTTAAGCCCACGGCGCTGAGCCAGCGAGCGCTCCATGATCACCAGCGCACCGGCACCGTCGCTCATCGGTGAACTGTTTCCGGCGGTGACCAGACCATCAGGGAGAAAGCTGGGACGCAGCGCCGCCAGCCCGTCGGCTGAACAATCCGGGCGGACCGATTCGTCATGAGCCAACTGGCCAGGTTGCCCTTTACGTTCCGGCAACGGCACCGGCACAATCTGTTGAGCAAAGCGTCCGGCCTGCCAGGCCGCGTTGGCAAGACGATGGCTGCGCAGCGCAAAGTCATCCAGTTGTCGACGGCTGAAGTTGTAGCGTGTGGCAATATTTTCGGCGGTGATACCCATTGGCGGGTTACCCACCTCATCCGGCGCGGTGTGAATGTGCGCAAAGCGCGGTGGCTGCACCGACCACGCGGTGTCGGTTTTTTCCAGCGTCCAGGTGCGGCGCGAGTCACTCTCTACTCCCCCGGCGACGATCGTGTCGGCAAATCCTGCCATCACCTGGATCGCCCCGTACGCCAGCGCATTAAGCGAAGCGGCGCACTGTCTGTCGAGCGTGATGCCCGGCACGGAAGTGGGCAACCCGGCTTCCAGCGCCACCATGCGTCCCATATTGTTGATTTCATGGTTCATTAGATTGGCGAAGATGACATCGTCAATGCGCTCCGGTTCGATACCGGCACGCCGCACGGCTTCTTTTACTGCCAGCGCGCCCAACTGATGCGCCGGTACGCTGGCCAGTGCGCCACGACAGCGACCAATGGGCGTGCGGGCAGCGGAGACAATCACAGCTTCTTTCATCGTGTGCCTCCCGGTTGCGGCAGACCCAATATTTTGCGGGCGACGGCTGGCGTGGCGACCCGTTTACCAAACAGTTTCACCGCCTGCGCTGCCCGTTCGACCAACTGGCCGTTCGTTGCTTTCACGCCCCGGCTGAAATAAACGTTATCCTCCAGCCCCACACGGATATGGCCGTTTAGCGCCAGCGAGGCGAACATGATGGGCAGATGGTGTTTTCCCACGCCGAAGGCAGACCAGGTGGAGCCGGCAGGCAGCTTCTGCGTGATGTAAACCAGGTTCTCTACGGTGGCGGGCATGCCGCCGGGGATGCCGAGACAGAACTGATAATGCAACGGTGCGCGCAGTTTGCCTTGTTCGACGAAATAGTCGGCAATACCCAGCATCCCGCTGTCGAAAATTTCGATTTCGGGCTTGATACCGCGAGCGGTCAGGATCTCGCCTAACTGGCCGAGAAAAGCCGGGGAATTGACGAATACGCCAGCGGGCATCCAGTTAAACGAACCTGCGTCCCAGGAGGCCATCTCAATATCGTCCAGCGTGGAAACATGCGCCATGCGCTGTGCATCGCTGGCCCGGCTGTCGCCAGAGGTAGTGCAATTGATGATCACGTCGCAATCGCGGTGAGCACGCAGCAGACGCAGCGTTTCGGCAAACCGCTCGCGGGACATGGTACCCAGACCGTTTTCGTCACGCATATGCAGGTGTACGACTGCCGCACCCGCCTGCCAGCATCGATAAGCATCGTCTGCTATTTCCTGCGGCGTCAGTGGAATATGTTCATTAATATCTTTTGGCGTTACTGCGCCGGTCAGGGCGGCGGAAATAATAACGTCGTCTGCGGTATTCATGGACCAGCCTCCGTTCGCTATATCCTTTATTGCCATGCCATTACATGGCATAAGCTATTTATTGCGACGCGCGCCATTATGGCGACGCGTCACATGCGGCTAAAAACAAAAAGATAATTAAAAGTGCGTTACGTTATTTAATTTCCAGCTCTTCATTCCCTCCGCCAATACGCGGCCGGACAACTTTGCCTTTTTTCTCCGCCGCTTTAACTAATTCGGCTTCTTCATGCGCCCAGTTCCAGTAATTAATATCATGCGGAGAGTGTTCAGTGGCGGTCACATACATTTCGGTAGCAAAAGAGTTGCGTAATTCGTTGGCAATATCTTCTTTCCACGCTTTACGCAGTTGCTGCGTGGTGATACGTCGCGTCACGCGGGTACCGGTACGCATAATCAGCTCGGCGATTTCCCATGCGCGGTTATAGCAGGACTCGGTGTCATCGCAGATTTCATTGACCATGCCCAGCGCCAGCGCTTTGCGCGCGGTGATGATCTCCCCGGTCAACTCGGCATAGGCGTAACGTTTGCGCCCCATCAGTTCACGCCAGGCAATCTGGATGCCATCCCCCGGCACCATGTTGACGCGATAGTGCATTTCGGTGGTCCAGGCATTTTCGGTGCAAAGCGTAATGTCGCTGAACAATACCAGATCGGTATGAAATGCCGCGCCGTTCCACACGCCGATGGTCGGAACTTCCACATCGAAGACCTGCCCTTCGATATCATTCGTGCCGTCATAGTATTGATATTCATACATTTTCCAGGCTTCAGACGGCGCGGAAGCAAACTCGGTGGCGGGTTGCCAGCGGCCCTGTTCATCGAGGCGCCCGATGCCCGCCATAAAATCTTCGCCGCTGCCGCCAAGGATAATCACCTCATTTTCCGGGTCGCGACCGGCCCAGTCGAAGAAATAATGTAGCCCCTGATGCGCGGGTGCTCCCCATTGCAGACTGCCGCCGTTGGTATGCAGGCGAGCTTCGAGGATGCCGTTTTTACGCTTCATGGTGAAGCAGTGTTTCAGCCGTTCTGAATATTCTTCAAAAGGCATATGCGGTATCGTGCCTAACTCTTTGTGGGACATTTCTTTACGTTTATCGTGATCGGATTCAAAGTTCGCTTTAATCACCATGATGTGCTCCTTAAATAATAGGGTGATATTTCCAGGGGTGTGCCTTCGTTAATTCTCAGCCTATAAGTGAATACTACCTGGCAGAAATTCTTTTTATTTTTTCGGCTATGTTATTTATGCATAACCAGGGCAATAAAATAACCCGCATTATTTTTTAATAATAAAAACGCAAATATTATGCAGTCGTCGCGCGGCTGGTCAGATAATGGCTGAACGCCTGGTTAAAAAGCATCACGCAGGGGTTGCGATTGCGCAGTGACCAGACCAGTTCCAGGCTAAACCAGCAATCCTTCTCGGCCAGCGACAGCAACATACTGTTGTCGCCCAACAAATAGCCGCGATGGCGCGGCATCAGCAGTACCGCCCGCTGGTTCAGCTCCAGATCGAAACAGCAGGACTTCAGATTTGGAAACTCTTTGTAGAGATTAAAATCGATACCGCGCGCGCTTAAAAAACGGGTGCTGTACTGCTCGGAAAGGGAGAACTCACGCGGATCAACACGGATAATGGGCCATTGTGCGGCGTCCCGCAGCGATACCGTTGCCCACTGCGCCAGCGGATGCAGGCGATTGACCGCCACGCACAAATCATCCGTCTGGAACGGCAGCGCGCCAAAACCAGGACGTTGCGGCATAAAGTTAGGGCGGATCAAAAAACCGATGTCGCATTCACCCGCGTCCAGCAGCGAGAGCACTTCCTCCAGTTCGCAATCGCGACATTCCACCACCACATCATTTTGTTGCTGGCGAAAATCCTCCACCAGCGTCACCAGCGGCTGGCGTATTGCTTCGCCCAGAAAGGCAATGGATAAGCGCCGTCGGCTGTTGCCGGTGAAAGTCCGCACTGCGGTCATGCTCTCATCGTATTGATGCAATATTTTGCGTACTTCGCTGGCCAGCCGGTAGCCGGCACTGGTCAGTGTGACCTGATGCGTATCGCGCAGAAACAGCGGTGCGCCTACGTGTTCCTCCAGCTCTTTCATATGCCGACTTAAAACCGGCTGAGTGATATGCAGCTTTTGTGCTGCCCGGGTGAAATTAAGTCGTTCGGAAAGCAATAAAAACTCACGCAGCAGTTCTATTTTCATCATGCTTCTCGCTTGTCCGCTGAGCGGCAACTTAATGGGCGGTGGCGCCAACCAGATACCGGGCAAAAGCGGGGGACTGCCAGGAGATGAACCCGTTATCGCTGGCGATAATCAGATACACCGCCAGCCCTTCGCGTAACGCCAGTGCTTTCGCGCGCTCAGGCCCCAGTACCATTAACCCGGTATCCCAGGCATCGGCCTGTAAGGCGGTGTTGGCGATCACCGTCGCCGACACCAGATGGTGGCTGATCGGCTGCCCGCTGGCCGGATCGATGATGTGCGACAGGCGACGCCCGTCGCGCTGGTAATAATTGCGATAGCTCCCGGCGGTACTGATGCCATGCCCCTGCAAATCAACAATAGCTTCAATGCGGGTCTGCTTATCCGTCGGTTGCTGGATAGCAACCTTCCATGGCTGCCCGGAGGCCGACTTGCCGCGTGTCACTACGGCCCCGCCTACCGAGACCAGAAAATTCGCGATGCCGTGACGCGCCATCAGCGCAGCCAGACGATCGGCGGCATAGCCTTCGCCGACGGTGGACAAGTCCACATAGAGCGACGGCAGATCTTTTTGCAGCCAGGCCTTACCGTCGCGTTCGGACAGATGCAAGTGCCGCCAGCCGACCTGCTGGCGGGCGGCAGCGATGGCGGCGGCATCCGGCGTGTGTGTCGGTACGCCGCCCGGCCCAAACCCCCACAGGTTCACTAGTGGGCCGACGGTGATGTCCATCGCCCCCTGGGTCTTTTCCGCCACCTGCAACGCCGTGCGTATAACCAAAGCCATACCTTCGGGGATCGGTTGCGCCTGGGTACCGGCATAACTATTAAAACGCGACAGGGTGCTGTCGGGCCGCCAGGTTGAGAGCAGCGCATTGTCCTGCGCCAGCCCCTGTTCAATCTCATTCTTCAGGCCATCCAGCGCCTGGTCAGGCGTATACGCCACCTTGACCTGATACCAGGTCCCCATGGTTTTACCGCCCGTTTCCCATGTTGCTGCGGCTGCCGCGGCACCTGCCCCGACCATCCACGCGATCAATCCTGCCAGCATTGCCTGCTTCATATGATGTGTCCGTCTGTGTCCATAACGTCTGGCAGACGGAATGCAGGATCCAGGCCAGCCTGCAGCCGGGCCTGCGGTGTGGGTTAGCGGGCAATTCGGGATGAATTACCTCACACAGCGATACATAAATGCATCACCGCGATAGCAATATGGATTGCCGCTGCGTCTCTCCGTCATGGCAGGCAAGGATAAAAGATAAAGAATTAAAAAAATCAGGTAGTTAGACAGGAAAATTTCTCTGGCGCGCTAATTGCTATGTCTTCGCAGCATCACCCGAAACATTTCAATAAAAAAGGCAATGTCATGAGTTATACACGACGTAAATTAATTCAACGCCTCGGCGCCTGCTCTGTGTTACTGCTTACCGATCCTCCCCTGCATTTATTGCTGGCCAGCGAAAATATCGCCACCGGTGTGCGCTACGCGATGTTGCATGACGAGACCCGCTGTATTGGCTGTCAGGCCTGCGTGGCGGCCTGCCGCAAAGCGAACCGGGTTCCTGAAGGGGTGACCCGCTTGCAGGTTTTGCCCAATCCGGCTCCCGGAGACAACGGTAACACCCGGCAGTTTTTCCGCCGTTCATGTCAGCACTGCGATAACCCGCCCTGCGTGAGCGCCTGCCCGACGGGGGCTTCCTACAAAGATCCGGCCACCGGCATCGTTGATGTCAATCACCAGCGCTGTATTGGTTGTCGCTATTGTCTGGCGGCCTGCCCCTACCATGTGCGCTTTATCAATCCGGTCAGTCTGACCGCCGACAAATGCAACTTCTGCCGGGACAGCGAACTGGCGCAGGGGCGGCTACCTGCCTGCGTACAAATCTGCCCGATGAAGGCGCTGACCTTCGGCAACCTCAACGATCCCGACAGCGCCATTTCGCAGGCGATTCGCAGCAAAGTGGTCTATCGCAGCAAGCTCTATCTTGGCACCGGCCCCAATGTCTACCGTGTGGCTGGCAAGCAGGGCGAAATTAATCCCAACCGTACCTGACATCTCAGCGAGGAGATCATGACAACGCATCCTTTTCAATTCGACACGCTGGTCTGGGACTGGCCGATAGCGCTGTATCTTTTTGTGTTAGGCATTGCCTCTGGCCTGGTGCTGGTGGCTCTGGGCCTGCAACGCGTGTTGCCTCCAGCGCAGCGCCGCTGGTTCGCGTGGCGCGCCGCTATTGGTGCGCCGTTGATGGTGGCTGTGGGGCTAACGGTGCTGGTTTTTCACCTTACCCACCCGCTCTCTTTCTGGTACGTGATGGTGTTTTACAATCCACACTCGGTGATGTCACTCGGGGTGATGCTGTTCCAGCTCTTCTTCCTGGCACTGGCTTTATGGTGGCTGCGGCTGGGCTATATGTGGCTGAACGCACGCGCGCAGCAGTACCCGCAGGGCGCGGTGGGTGCGTTGTTACGCCTGCTGGTGCGTGTGGGGCGGTGGTTGTCGCAGCATTATCGCGGGCATAACGTCATTCTTGGCCTGCTGGCGGTGCTGCTGGGCGTTTACACCGGATTTTTGCTTTCAACGTTAAAAGGCTACCCGTTACTGAACAACGGCGTGTTGCCGCTGCTGTTTCTCAATTCCGGGCTGGTCTCGGCGCTGGCAGTATTGTCGTTGTTCCCCTCGCTAAGCCGCAGCGCGCCTGAAGCTATTGCGGTGCTGCATCGTTGGGAAATTGGCTGCGTGTTACTGGAAGTGCTGTTGCTGACGGCGTTCTTTTTTAGCCTTTATGTCGGTGGCGGCGCGCAGACAGCGGCGGCGCTTACTGCGTTAAGCGGCTTCTGGGGCGCAGTGTTCTGGATCGGTGTGGTGGGGCTGGGGATTGCGTTACCGTTGTTGATGACACTGCGGCCTGCACATTCACGTAGCGCTGGCGTGGCACTGGCCTGTGTGGCGCTGCTCAGCGTACTGTTGTTCCGCTTCTTTATTCTCTATGCCGGTCAAATGGTAATAGCGTAAAAAAAGGCGGGGGATCGCCCCGCCTGGTCCATTTACAGCCCGAGTAACTTATCCACAAAAACCGTGGCCTGTAGCCAGAAGGTGTAGCCGTTTTCCGGCTTCACGCTGCTGTAGACGTATTGCCAGTTGGTGTTGTTCCAGGTTCGCGCACCGCTCAATTTCACATTCAGCGCCGGAGTAATGGCGAAAGCGGCATCAATGCTGAGCTGATACTCGTTGCGCGGAACCTGCCAGCCGCTGCCGCCTTGTGCGTTGAACATATCCTGCAAATAGCGCTGTTCACTGGCGGTGAAACGCCCCCAGCGAAAGGTCAAACCGTAACTGTCCAGCGGGCGGCTTTGCCACGGCCCCTGCCAGATAAGCCCGGTGTCGGCAAGCGTTGAGATACCGGTGTAGGCATCCGATTGCAGCGTTTGCGTCACGCTGGCATGCAGGCTGATGGCGCTGGGTGCAGGATTCGTGCTGTCTGCGCCGCCATCGCGCCGCCAGATGGCTTTTTTCGCCGTCAGGTAGAAGCCGGACACGCCATGATGGCTGCGCACAGCGGAGCTGGTATCCGTCACTTTCGAGGTACCGTTAACGGTGTAGTAGACATCGTCGTAGTCGAGATTGTTGTAGAAACCCAGCGCTTCCCAGGTAAGCGGATACGCCTCTTGCTGCCAGGATACGCGCCGCGCAAGATTAGCGACCCATAACGTGCTGCCGCTGTCATAATCGTCGTCCCAACGTTCCCATCCATTAGTGAACGGGAAGGCATGGTACGTACGCCACGCGCCGATATTGGATTCCAGCTGATTCGTCACGTGCCAAGTGGCGATAGCTCCCCAACCGGCGTAAGGCGCCGGGCCAAACACGGCGGTTTTATTCAGTACCGTGTTGACACAACTTTCCGCCACGTTGCAGTTGCTGAACCCCATAAACTGCCCCGGGTTGCTCTTACCCACTTCAAACGACAAACGGTCATTGAGGAATTTCTGCTGATAACTAAAACGCAGCAGGTGCGCGACCTTGGGAATGTACGGCGGCGGATCGCCCGCCAGCATGCCGCCAGCGCTGTTGCCATAGCCCAGGTTGCTGCTAAATGGCACCCATAGCTGCATAAAGTGGATGCTGCCGCCGGGAATCGCGCCCATCTTCTCTAAATCAAAATCGGCACCGGCGAACAACATGGTATAGCTTTGCTGCTCATTGGTGCTGGTACCGGCGCTGGGGTTACCCAGCCAGAACTGCGTGGCCATAATATGCGGCGTCACGCCATGCGTTTTCAGCCATGCACCAGCATCCGACAGCGGCAGCTCGCTGGTATCCGGTTCAACCGCCTGCGCATCGGTGCTAACAAGTCCACTGAGTAATGCGCCGGAAAATAACATTCTTATCCAGATATTGCGGGGTGTAATTTTCATGATTCTGTCTCATTACCAACAATGAGACGCAAACAACCGGTCAGCGTTGACCGAAAACGTCCGAGTGCTTCTTTAATTTTTTTCTGACTGTTCCAGAGGGTGAAAAAAATCAAAACTCATTTCGATAATCCCATCGCCCACAGCGTTGGTTTCCGTCTCTGAGGATCTCTGTCACGGCGCACGCATGACGGGCGCCGTGTATTTTATAATCAGCGTTGTTTGACGAACTGCGCGGCATGTTCGCCAGCGATACGACCTGAGTTATAGGCAAAGCCCAGCGCCAGCCCCTGATAAGGGGGATACGCCGGAGAACCGAAGAAGCCGCCCGCGTTGTTGCCCACCACGTACAGACCGGGGATGGGCTGCATATTCTGATCGGTGGCTTCGAGTTGCTCATTCACCCGTACGCCGCCCGTGGAGCTGAGGCTGACAACTTCGGACGCCAGCGCGTAATAAGGGCCACTGGCGACGTTAAACGCGAGGAACGTCGGTTTTTTGCCGAATTCATTGTCTTTTTTGGCTTTGATGGCGGCGTTATAGCGTTCGACGGACGCTTTCAGACGCGATGCCTGCATGCCGCTACTGGCGGCTAATTCATCCAGCGTTGCGCCTTTATAGATCGTGCCATTTTTCACTCCCTGCTCGACCAGCGCGACAAAGTCGCCATTGCCGGTCGGGTTAGGTGCGCCCGCACCGGAGACTTCAAACGGCAGCTTACCTTTGCTGAAGGCTTGTAGCGTGGGAGTGTCCACCACAATGAAATAGTTACCGCCTACAGAATAAGCCGCGTTCGCCCACATCGCAGTGTCATACACCAGCGACTCGTCGACAAAACGCTCCCCGGAACGATCCAGCCACAGCAGCGGCGTTTTCAACACGCGGATCAATAAGCTGTCGTTGAAACCGGTCGCTTTGGTCGGATCCACCCCCACCAGTTTGGTGGCATGCAGCAAGGCTGACTGGGTTTCCCATTTCGCAGCACCAGCTTCCCATGCCATTTTCACGCCTTCTCCCTGATTGGCCCATGCCAGCGATGAGATATTGCTGGTCAGCATGTTGCTGGTCAGCATTTTCATGTTCGCGCCGTACCCGCCGGTAGCGACAATGACCGCTTTCGCATGAACCGTCAGTTTGCCGCCATCGGCCGTTTCGGCGATCAGGCCAACAACTCTGCCCTGCTCATCCTTCAGCAGCGCTTTGCCGGTGGTACGCGTCATCAGTTGCCCGCCCATCTCCTCCAGATGCTTGTACATATTGGTGAAGGCGGCGGCGCTGTCTTTATAGTGGTGATAGATGCGCCACTTGATGGGATCGGCGTTATGCGCCTGCTGAGTATTTTCGTCAGAGAGGTACAGATCCACACCGTATTTCATCAGCCAGTCGACGGTTGAAGCCGACTTATCCACCACCGCGCGGGTGAGCGGGCCGTTAGTTAAATAGTGGTTGTAATCCACCAGCCGGTGGAAGAGTTCATCCGTTGTAAAGGTGAGCTTTTTCTGGCGCTCCAGCGAGGAACCGACGGCGAACAAACCGCTGGCAATTTTACCTGCGCCGCCGACGGCGGGCGCTTTTTCTACCACCAGCACTTTCGCGCCGGATTCCGCCGCCGCGAGAGCCGCCGCCGTGCCGGATGCCCCGCCGCCCACCACCACCACATCGGTAGTGATGCTCTGATCGGCGACCGCCGCTTTCGCTTTAGCCTGGCTATAGGCGCCCGGATCTGCGCCCGCCTGCGTCAGCGCTGCCGCTGCGGCTTTTTTCACCGCGTTGCTGGTTTCCGTTGCACCGGTCATGCCGTCCACATTCAGGCTCTGTTGTTCGAGAATGGCTTTGCCGACTTCTTTTCCTGCCACGCCGCCCAGTTCTGGCGTTTCATGGGAGGCATCCACCGTTAGCTGTGTGATTTTGCCGTCTTTGTCAACGCTCAGCGTGACATTAACCGGGCTCTCTTTACCCTGTGCCGAAGCACTGTATTCCCCCGGGACGATGTCGGCCCACGCCGTGCTGGCAAAGGTCAGTAGTGACAGTCCCAGCCAAAGACCCGCCACGCAGGGCCACCGTTTTTGTAGTACGTTTTGATGTTCCATATTTCTACCTTTATGCGTTATTCCAGTGAGACAAAACTCTCTTACTCACCGTCGGGCTGTGGCCTGACGGCGGATCCCTTGCGCTTTATCCAGTCGGCTAAACAACGCGGCGCTCAGCGCCAGGCCGCACGCCATCAAACGAAACAGGGCGCCATAACCTCCGGACACGTGTTGTGGTTGAGCAACGTTGTGATAGGCGAGAAAAGCAAAACTGATAGCGATGCCCAGCATCATTGACAGCAACTGCACCAGCGTCAGCAGGCTGTTGCCCGCCCCGTAGCTCTCGTCATTCAGCGCGGAAAACGCCAGCGTGTTCAGACAGCAGTAAATCGCCGAACTGGTCACGCCCAGGCCAAAGGACAGGCCCAGGACAAACATCAATGTCTGGTCAAATCCCGGTATGGAGAGTGCTGCCAGTAGTGCTGCGCCCACTAAGCAGCCGTGGGTTAATAGCCGACGATAACCAAACCGTTCCAGTGCCCGGTTGAGAAACAGACGCACGCTGAGCGCGCCACCTGCGAAGCACAGCAGCGCCAGCGAAGCGGCTGTGGTAGTCGCATGCGGTGTTGTCTGTATGCACATCGACAACAGCAGCGGCGTTGAAGAGAGGCAAATTCGCACCAGTACGTTACCCGCCAGGCTGATGCGATAGTCGCGGTGCGCCAGCAGGGCACTGTCGAACAGCCCGCCTTGCGGTCGCTGCGCAAGACGCCATAACGTGATGGCAGTCAGCCCTCCGATCATCACCGTTATTGGCAGCCAACCGACCGGTGCCAGTAGCTCGCGGCCCACCGGGGTAATCCCCCCCAGACAGAGCAATAACGCGGGAGCACTCAGCAGGTAACTGCCAAGATCGAAAGGTGCTTCAGAAGGCGCTCCGTCGATGGCGAAAGACCGGCAACTGAGCAGACACAACAGGCACAATGGCAGCGGCAGTAAAAAGAGGCCGCGCCAGGGCATCAGCGCCAGACTAATTCCACCGCATACCGGGCCTAATAGCGTCCCCAGAAGTCCAATAGCGGTGACACGATTGAGTTGCCGCGCCTGCTGATCTTCCGCTACGGTTTTGAGCAGCAGTACCCGTGCGGCCGCCACCATCAATGCCCCGCCGCTTCCTTGCGCCAGTCGCCACAAGCACAAAGCCGGGAGACTGGCGGCGCGTGAGCAACCGAGCGCCGCCAGCATAAATACGCACAAAGCCAGCAGATAAACTTTCCTCTCGCCATAACGGGCCATCAGCCACGGGCTACACGGTGTCGCGAGCACCACAGCGGCCAGGTAACTGAGCACCAGCCCATCCATCGCACGTAGCGGCACGTGCAACGCCTGGGCAATTGTCGGCAATGACAAATAGAGCAAGGAGGTGTCGCTGGACTGGATCAGAAAAGTGAGAGCCGTCAGCAAAGGGATGTAGCCAACAGATGACCGCTGCTGAATGAATGGCACAGCTTCTCGCATTGCTTTCCCCTTTCGCTGGTGTTTTAGCGGTGAAAGCAATCCCTATGCCGTTTATGCATAATGAAATTAAAATTATAAATATCAGCAAGTTAAAAACATAAATTGCAAAAAGGAAGTCATCAGGCAGGAAAAGAGGGGGAAACCGATGCGATTTTGTATCAATGTTTATGTGGTTATTTCATGCAGTACTTAACATTCCTGCCTCCCACATTGGCGATACAGTGCGCTATCAGTAATACGGTTCTGTTTCTAAGCGGGGGAAAGAGGATGAACGTAACGCTGGATAACCCTTCGGACATCAATTATAAGGAAATTCTCGACCACCTCGAATGCCCCATCTATGTGACCGACTCACACGGCGTTACGCGTTACGTCAATCTCGCCTATCTGGCGGAAAATCCCATTGTCGACAAAGAGAAACTGATTGGTCGCAGCGTGGGCGACATTATTAAAGAGGGCAAATATTTCAATCAGGCCATCACCATGCGCGTGCTGCATGAGCAGCGGGAAGCGATTGAGGTGCTCAGCCACCATCTGCTTCCGGACAAGAGCGCATTTGTCTCCGGACGGCCCATCTACGATGCCCAGCATAGCGTGAAGAATGTCGTCTCTATTATGTACGTGGACTCCTTTTTTCAGCGCCTGAACCGGCATTTTGACTACCCGCTGCGCCCGCTCTCCTCTTTTGTTCGTGCGCCGGTGAATCGTAGCGAGCCGCTGCCCTCTCCGGTTACGCCAGTGCCGTTGATTGGCGCCAGCGAAGCGATGGTGAAGCTGAAACGGCTGATCATAAAAGTCGCGCCGATTGATGCATCGGTGTTGATCACCGGTGAGTCCGGTACCGGTAAAGATGTGGTCGCCACCATGCTGCAACAGCTCAGCCCACGTCGCGATAAGCCCTTCGTGAAAATTAACTGCGCGGCCATTCCTGCCACGCTGCTGGAGAGCGAGCTGTTTGGTTATGAAAAAGGCGCCTTTACCGGCGCTCTGGCACGCGGCAAACCGGGCGTGTTTGAGCAAGCCAACGGCGGTACGCTATTTCTGGACGAAATTGGCGAAATGTCCTGGGAAGCGCAATCGAAATTGCTGCGGGTATTGCAGGATAAAGTGGTGCAACGTGTAGGGGGAATGGGAACGCTGCAACTTGATGTACGAATCATTGCGGCTACCAACGTCGATCTACAGGAAAAGATCCGCAAAGGGACGTTCCGTAAAGACCTCTATTACCGCCTCAACTTAATCCCGATGCAGACACCCGCGCTGCGCCATCGCCGCGATGATATTCCTTTGCTGCTGGATTTCTATTCGCGGGAATTCGACAAACACTATCGGCGGATTATTCGCTTCGACGATGCGGGCATTGCGCAGCTTGCTGCGTACGACTGGCCAGGCAACGTGCGCGAACTGCGTAACTTTCTGGAATATATGTATATCTGCCAGGATGATAATTTCGTTGATACAGCGACCGTTAACAGTTGGCTTGCACAAAATGACACCACGCCTCAACAAGACCCCTTGCCCACAGCAGGTTTGCCCGCTGAAGATGTGTTGAACAGTTGGTGTCGTGCCCAGTTGCAAACCGGTTCTACGCTTAAAAGTATGCTTGCGCAGGTAGAACGAAACGTGTTGCGGCTTGCGCGCGAGCAGCATAAAACGACTTATTCAATTGCCATCCGGCTTGGCGTGGCGCAACCAACGATAGTCCGCAAACTGCAAGCGCACGGTTTTAAATCGGACCGCGCCGTCGATTGAAGTGATTTATTGCCGGTGTGCACCCGGGATAAAACAGTGACCCGCCCAAAACGATAGCCCTTCGCCGGAAGCGGGTTTTTGATGCCTGATTCATGAGGAACAGGAACAGAGGATGCGTTATTGCTCGTGTGGAAGATCAGACATTCCCTCTATTATCCTCTTCCACTGCCTGCCTGATACGTTGCAGGATATCCGGAAAAGCGGACTGAACACGGCTCCAGCTGGGTATGAAGGGTTTCTCGTTCGGCCGTTTAATAAATGACTCCCCTGCATCAAGGATTGCCTGGGTAAACATTTCCACCGCCGCCTCTTCAACATGCCGGTCAAAACTGAGGCCATTCATTATCGCTTCGTGGTTGTAGATCTCCATCATATCCAGCGCATTGCGATAGTACGTCGCTTTCAGCACGCGAAACGAATCGCCGGTAAGTGGTACCCCCATGGTTGCCAGCTTGCGCAGCAGCGACTGCACAATGTCATTACTCATGCGCTTTAGCCCGCCGGTGCCATCTTCCTCCGCCAATGGCTGATGCTTGTGATCGTAATTATCGGTGATTTCGACCTGGCAAGTCTGACGTGTGGTGTAGTTCCTGTAGATCTCTGATAACACGCCAATCTCTAATCCCCAGTCGCCGGGGATCCTGATGCCGTTCAGCACGCGTGTGCGCATGGCGAACTCACCGGACAGCGGATAACGGAAACTGGTGAGGTAGTCGAGGTATTCAGAATGGCCATACACTTTTTGCAGTGAACGCAAAAGCGGACCAACGAGCAAACGACCGACGCGCCCATTCAGTTTGCCGCCCTCAGCCCGGGCGTAAAACCCCTTGCAGAACTCATACTGAAACGCCGGGTTAGCCAGCGGATACAGCAGGCGCGCCAGCATTCCGCGCTCGTAGGTGGTGATGTCGCAATCATGCAATGCTACGCAGTGCGAGCGATCGGAAGCCAGCGTATAACCCGCACAGAACCAGACGTTGCATCCTTTGCCTGGCTGTTCTGGTGCCAGACCTTCTTTGCCCAGTTCGTCAGCCAGGCGCTTAAGGCGGGGGCCGTCATTCCACAGAATGCGATGCCGCTGCGGTAGCCGGGAGAAAAACTCGCGCGCAAAGAGGAACTGCTGGCGATCGGCGCGATCAAGGCCAATCACAATTTCTTCCAGCCAGGGGACTTTCGCCAGCTCACTGACGATATTATCCATAGCCGGGCCCTCCAGCTCTGAGAATAGCGCAGGCAGAATCAGCCCCATTTTTCGTTTTTGGGCAAAGCGAACCATCTCCTCTTCCAGCGATTCGACACTCCGGCGGGTAAGATTGTGAAAGTTAGTCAGTACACCATTCTGGTAAAAATCACTCATTGTTTATCCTCCGGTCTGGCGCCCATGGCAGGGTTTAATAAAAAATAATCCAGCCCCTCACGCCAGCCTTCCGGGCCAGCAAGGGTGGTGTAATAAACGTGTTCTTCGTCAGCGCGCGGCAAAACCACAGGCTTTGTGCCCGCGCCTTTAATCACTACCGCATAATCGACGCGCGCCAGCATGGGTACATCGTTCGGCCCATCGCCTAAACCAATCGTGATCCGTGGTTTGCCCTCCTGCTGTTCAAGCTGTTGCTGCAACCGGAGCAGTGCATGGCCTTTGTCACAGCCTTCGGGCATGACATGCCAGAAACGTCCGCCGCGGGTTAAGGCAAGCCCATACCCTGCCAGCGCAATGCGAAAATCCTCAAGCCGTTGTTCATCATCTCGCCATAGCAGCACTTCCGACGCAGCGCGCAGGCGGCTGAGATGTGCCTCCGCCAGCGTCAGGCCTGTACAGTCAGCGACATCTGCATCGCTTAGCTCATGAAAACCGGTAAAACAGAACCGGCTCCTGAGCGCTTCCAGGTTCCGGCATAGCACACGGTACTCCTCACCTGGGATATCGGCTCCTGTGGCCTCCCCCGTCATCACGATACGTGCACCGTTTTCAGCAATAAACGGCGAACCCGCGATACCGAGCTGTTCCTGTAGTGGCACGATCTCTGCTGCAGTTTTACTGGAGCAAATGATTACCGGGATGCGAAATTGTTTCAGGCATGCGAGCCACTGGCGGGCAGCATTCCAGTTGTAGTCATGGTGATCCAGTAATGAACCGTCAAGGTCACTTATAATCAGCAGGGAGGAATTAAGGCCGATCATCATTACTCCTTCTGGCATATCCAGAGAAAACGAGTTGACGCGATATCATCGGGTGGCAGCCTGTCTGTCAGCTGCCAGAGGTCGTGTTGAAATCAGGGCATAACATTGCCTCCTGCGTGAATGGAACACCAGTACAAAAGTGTAGTGTGTCCGGTATTAAACGGTCTGTTACAGGAAAGAATAATTAAAACAAGAAAATCCTGCCCCGTATACTCAGTAAAAGTTACCAATAAACGCGCTTTAAATGTTAGACCGATTATCATCATCAAATCATGAAAATAAATATTCAGTTACAATCACTGTCATCATTTTCCGACCCATTTAGTACGCGACGCGCTCTTATGGCTGTGTGTGGTCTTCTTATATTCCGGCGAGTTAACTCCCGGCTGTGCTGGTCAGTTTTACAATACGGGCGCACGCTGAATATAATTCAAATCACACCTTCGCTTAGGATAAATCCCATTATTAGATTAATATAATTTGTTTTATACGAAGGCGGTTCTTTATTAAACGAAAGTATGGCATACGGATTAGCTATGACACTATTTTTAATATGATAAAAGCATTTCCATCTGCACCAGAGCGGTCTTTCAGAGTGTAGATTCGTTGTTATGGATAATGCATATACGCGGTAGTTACGACACCGTGAGCGTTTTTATTTGCATCATGGTCTACATCGAAAAATGTGGTTCTAATAACGAATATTTAATTTCTTAGCCACTTACTGGTAAAGCCGCTCCCGGTCAGTGAAGCCAAATTTAAGAAGCCTGCTTATGAGCAGGCTTTTTGCTTTTCATCACAGGCAATCTCCCTGCCGCCTTTGTTGAAATTTATCCGAACAGCAACGTTATTGTATCGCTTTCGCCAGCAGCGCAAAATCTTCCGCGCTCAGCACCAGTTCGACCGCGGCCGCTGCTACCAGCCCTTCTTCACCTTCAACGGAAGGTTCATCAATAATCAGCGGCGTAACCACGCCTGGCTGATTCATTAACCACGCCAGCGCCACCGATGCAGGAGGAACCGTATATTTTGCGGCAATAATGTCAAGCGCACCAAGCGTCGCAAAGCCGCGCGGGGTAAAATAGTTGGCAAGCTCCGCTGAGAGCGGGTTATCAATAAGGGAGTCAAGAGTTCGATATTTCCCGCTCAGAAACCCCGACGCCAGGCCGGTGTAAGGCATTGCGGCGATGTTTTCCTTTACCACCAGATCCTGTAAAGCCCCTTCGTAAAGGGAGCGATCATAAAGGTTATAATTCACCGCTAAAACCTGATAGCCAGGAAGCCCTTTCGCCTTCGCGACGGTGAGGATGTTTGTTAATTCAGCCGCGCCAAGATCCATGCCGCCAAGCGCAAGGATTTTCCCTTCTTTCAGTAAGCTGGCATAGGCGCCCAGCGTTTCGTCAACGAGGGTCTCGCTGGTTGGCCAGGAGAAGAAACCAACATCAAAGTGATCCATTTGCAATGAGCTCAGCAGGCTGTCAATGTCCTGGATAATCTGCGCTGCCGGGTAGGAATTCTTTCCCGTGGCATCCAGTGTCGCCGCATCCTGCAGCGCAAATCTCATCGGCGTCACCGTGGCGCTAAACGGGTTCTGTAATGTTGAATTACCTTTCGCATTTCGCTGTGTCAAAGAGAGATCGGCTGCAGAGGCTTGTTCCCCATAATATTGAGGATATTTACGCCTCATATCTGCCAGGAATTTCGCCTCGACCTGGCGTTGTGCTTCGGCGCGCTCAGCCGGGGTAAGACGTGGGCCGGTCGACCCAACGCCGTTCCTGACAAATCTACCGCTATCAGATGTGGTGGGAATTGGAGACATAACAGTGATTCCTCGTTTTTTGTGCAAAGAAAATGACCCGCAATGACGCGCTGAATATGCGCCTTGTGGCCAGGCAGCACCTTCTGCACAGCCGGAAAGGTGCTGCGCCGTATCGAAACCAATCACAGCGGGCGATGAACGCGAAACGTTCGGCCAGTTGTCTTTGTTTCATTACGGTCTGCACTCAAAAAATAACCATTCGCATTTCCCGCATCAACGAAAAAGCCCGGTATTCAGACGACTCACGTCTGTTTATAAAATGACCATTTTTCAGTATCTTCCCAATTGCTTGCGGAGAAAAAAAGGGTTATCTGGCCCTGCGCTATCCACGCTGCGCCTAAAGATTCACCACCTGTTGCCGATAAATTCTGTGCAGTTATATTCACAACTGTTCTTTAGTTGTTTTTTCTACAACATAGGATGATCGAAATGGACCCGATACAAATTGCCTCGCTGGCCAGCAGCCTGGACTCCTATCAGCTTGATAGCCAGGTCAGTACGCTGGTGCTCAAAAAGGCGCTGGATGCTCAGAAGTCAATGGCTTCCGATATCATTCAGCAGATCCCGCAGTTACCATCCAACCCGGCAATTGGTCGTAATATCAATACGACGGCCTAATCCGGTCTACCCGCGGGCGCGAAAGGGAAGCCACTGCGCCGGTCGGTAAAATACCTCTGCAAGGCCCGTCATTGTGCGGGCCTTTTTCATGCTCTTCGCTTGCTTAGCCTTCACAATCGGCGTAGCCTACAGCGAATTAAAACCGATCGGTCTAAATTATGAATAGCGAAACGGCAGCGCTGGCAAAACCCCGACGTGGGCGGCCGCCAAAGGTGGAACGCGACTTCACGGATACCCGCCAGGAACTGATTCGTTCCGGCCTCGAAGTGCTCACCGAAACCGGCTATTTGTCGGCCGGGATCGATGCGGTGATCAAAAATATCGCCGTGCCAAAAGGCTCGTTCTACCACTGCTTCAAGAGCAAGCAGGAATTCGGTATCGCGGTGATCGACGCCTATGGCCGCTTTTTCGCGCATAAACTCGACAAGTTTTTACTTGATACACAACTCGCCCCGCTGCAACGGATAGAGGCCTTCGTGCTGCATGCCGGTCAGGGGATGGCGAAATACGATTTCCGCCGCGGCTGCCTGGTCGGCAACCTGCTACAGGAAACACCGCTTTTACCGGAAACCTTCCCCGAACGCCTGCAGGCGATCCTTGAAGCGTGGGAAAGCCGCGTCGCACGCTGCCTGGACGAGGCAAAACTGCGCGGCGAGCTGGCGACAGATGCACCGGCCAGTGAACTGGCGCGCCAGTTCTGGTCCGGCTGGGAAGGCGCAGTGATGCGCGCCAAACTGTTCCGCTCTGTGGATCCCCTCAACCAGTTCTGGACGTTCTTCCGGCACAGTATTACAGCTAAATAACACCTGCACAGGACGGCAAAACTGCCGAATAATCAACGTTATCCGACGAGGAAAACGCAGTCATGAAAGCATTAGTTCTGGAACAGCTTGAGAATAAAACCCTGGCAGAAGTCAAAGACGTGGCGCTGCCCGCGCTGGCCGAGGGCGATGTCCGGGTCGATATTGACTGGTCCAGTCTCAACTACAAAGACGCGCTGGCCATCACCGGTAAAGGCAAAATCATTCGCCAGTTCCCGATGGTGCCGGGCATCGATTTTTCCGGCCGCGTCAGCGAAAGCCGCGACCCGCGCTTTGTGCCGGGCCAGGCGGTCATTCTCACCGGCTGGGGCGTGGGTGAAAACCACTGGGGCGGCCTTGCGGCGCAGGCCTGCGTGAAAGGCGACTGGCTGGTTCCTCTGCCGGAAAGTTTAAGTGCGCGTCAGGCGATGATCATCGGCACCGCTGGTTTTACCGCCATGCTGTGCGTTATGGCATTGCAGGAAGCCGGGGTGAAACCGCAGGACGGCACGGTGCTCGTCACCGGCGCCAGCGGCGGCGTGGGCAGCACCGCCGTGGTACTGCTGAAAGCGCTGGGTTACAGCGTTGCCGCCGTTACCGGCCGCGAATCGACCCACGATTTCCTGCGCCAGTTGGGTGCTGACGAGATCCTGCCGCGCAGCGATTTCGAGCAGACGCGTCCGCTGGAGAAACAACTGTGGGCCGGCGCGGTCGATACCGTTGGCAGCCATGTGCTGGCAAAAGTGCTGGCGCAGACTAACTATCGCGGTTGCGTGGCGGCCTGCGGCCTGGCGGGCGGTTTCGATCTGCCGACCACCGTGATGCCGTTTATCCTGCGCAACGTGCGCCTGCAAGGCGTGGATTCGGTCATGGTGCCGACGGCGCAACGTCCGGCAGTATGGGAAAACCTCGCCCGTATCCTGCCGCAGAGCTACTACCAGCAGGCGGCGACTGAAATCGCGCTGGAACAGGCACCGGCGACCGCCGCCGATTTCCTGCAAAACAAAATCCAGGGCCGCACGCTGGTGAAAATCAGCGGCTAACCCCTTTCCCGGCGCGCACTGCCGCGCCGGGCGCTTCCCCCCGTTTCCTCTGAATCCCCGCCCGTACGGCTTTTGTTTCACATTCCTGTGACATACTATCGGGAACCGCCGCAGAAGCAGACAAGGAGATAATGATGAATAAAGGTGCACACCTGACACCGGAGCAGGCGCTGGATCAACTGGAGGCGCTGTATGACCGCTCGGTCAACGCACTGCGCCACGCCATTGGCCGCTATATTGAAAACGGTGAACTCCCGGCGGCTGAAGCCCGCGCTCAAGGGTTGTTCGTCTACCCATCGCTGTCGGTAAGCTGGAACGGTAGCGCGACGAAACCACCAAAAACCCGCGCGTATGCCCGCTTCACCCACTCCGGCTGCTACACCACCACCGTCACCCGTCCTGCACTGTTTCGTGCCTATTTACTCGAACAATTAACGTTACTGTGCCAGGACTACGGCGCGCAGATTGAGGTTGGCCTTTCAGCCCATGAGATCCCCTACCCGTATGTGATTGATGGTTCCGAGCTGACGCTGGATCGCTCGATGAGCGCTGGTCTGACGCGCCACTTCCCGACCACCGAGCTGGCGCAGATTGGCGATGAAACCGCTGATGGCCTGTTCCATCCGACCGAGCTGTATCCGCTGTCGCACTTTGATGCCCGCCGCGTGGATTTTTCGCTGGCGCGCCTGCGCCACTACACCGGCACGCCGGTCGAGCATTTCCAGCCGTTTGTGCTGTTCACCAACTACACCCGCTATGTGGATGAGTTTGTGCGCTGGGGTTGCAACCAGATCCTCGATCCAGAAAGCCCCTATGTCGCGCTCTCCTGCGCGGGCGGGCACTGGATCACCGCCGATACCGAAGCGCCGGAGCAGGCGATTTCCGATCTGGCGTGGAAAAAACATCAGATGCCAGCCTGGCACCTGGTGACCGCAGACGGCCAGGGGATCACGCTGGTGAATATTGGTGTCGGGCCGTCAAACGCCAAAACCATCTGCGATCACCTCGCCGTGCTGCGCCCGGATGTCTGGCTGATGATTGGCCACTGCGGCGGATTGCGTGAAAGCCAGGAGATTGGCGATTACGTGCTGGCGCATGCCTATCTGCGCGACGACCATGTGCTGGATGCGGTCCTGCCGCCGGATATCCCGATCCCAAGCATCGCCGAAGTACAACGCGCATTGTACGACGCCACCAAAGCGGTGAGCGAGATGCCTGGCGAAGAGGTCAAACAGCGCCTGCGTACCGGTACTGTCGTGACCACCGACGATCGTAACTGGGAACTGCGCTATTCCGCCTCAGCGCTGCGTTTTAACCTGAGCCGCGCCGTGGCGATTGATATGGAAAGCGCCACCATTGCCGCACAGGGTTACCGCTTCCGGGTGCCTTATGGCACGCTGCTGTGCGTGTCGGATAAACCGCTACACGGCGAGATCAAACTGCCCGGCCAGGCGAACCGTTTTTATGAAGGGGCAATTTCCGAGCACCTGCAAATTGGTATTCGGGCGATTGACCTGCTGCGGGCGGAGGGCGATCGCCTGCACTCGCGTAAGCTGCGCACCTTCAACGAACCGCCGTTCAGATAAAAAAAAAGGACTCACTATGCAAACCCCAACACCGTTACAGGCGCTACGCGACCAGCTCGTCGCGCTGGAACTTGACGGTATCATTGTGCCGCGCGCCGATGCGCATCAAAGCGAAGACTGTGCCCCGCACGATAATAAATTGCAGTGGCTCACCGGCTTTACCGGCTCGGCCGGGCTGGCGCTGGTACTGCGCGATCGCGCGTTAATGTTTGTCGATGGTCGCTACCAGGTACAGGTGCGCAGCGAAGTGGATCTGCATGCCTTTGAAATCCATCACCTGCACAACGAGCCGCTGGATCAGGTTCTTGCGTCGTTGCCTGCGGGCAGCCGCATCGGTTTCGAACCGCTGCTGATGGTCAACAGCCAGTTCACTGCCCTTGACGCCACGCATTGCGAACTGGTGGCGCTGGCGCACGATCCGTTCACTGCCATCTGGCGCGATCGCCCGGCGGCACCCTGCGGCGTGATTCGTGAAATGCCCGTCACCATCAGCGGAGAAAGCAGTGCCGATAAACGTGCGCGTATTGCGCAAGTGCTGGCGGCGAAAGGGACGGATTATCTCGCCATCACCCTGCCGGATAATATTGCCTGGCTGCTGAATATTCGCGGCTCCGACATTGCGATGAACCCGGTGGCGCACTCTTTTGCCCTGCTGAGCCGTGATGGCGCGGTGGAGTGGTTTGTTGATCCGCGCAAAACAGTGGCGCTGTCTGCTGAACTGAAAGCCACGCTGACGCTGAGCGATTTCGACGCCTTTCTGCCGCGTTGCCAGCAGATAGCGCCGGGCAAACGGATCCTGCTCGACGGCGATTTTGCCCCCGTCGCACTGCGTTTTGCCATCGAACAACAGGGGGGCGAAGTGCTGTGGAGCGCAGATCCAATCACCTTTATCAAAGCGCATAAAAACCCGGTTGAGCTGGCAGGCTACCGCGAAAGCCACCAGCAGGATGGCGCGGCATGGGTGAATTTTCTGGCGTGGCTGGCGCAGGAAGTTCCGGCGCGTGAAGCCGCTGGCAACCCGGTAACCGAACTGGAAGCCCAGCAGAAGCAACTGGCATTTCGCCAGCAGCAGGCCGGGTTTATCGAGCAGAGTTTCAGTACCATTTCAGCCTCTGCCAGCAATGCCGCCATGTGCCACTACCACAGCAGCGAAAAAACCAACAAAGCCATCACCGGCGCGAACTTCTACCTCAACGACTCCGGCGGCCAGTACCAGAACGGCACCACTGACGCCACGCGTACCCTGTCGTTTGGCCCGCTGGACGCGCAGCAGCGGCTGCACTACACCGCCGTGCTGAAAGGCTTTCTGTCGATGTTTACCCTGCAATTCCCTGCCGGTACGCACGGCCATCAGCTTGATGCTTTTGCCCGTCGCGCGCTGTGGGATCTGGGGCTGGATTTCGATCACGGCACCGGACACGGCGTCGGTCACCAGTTGCTGATCCACGAACAGCCGCAGCGCATTGCGAAAAAGGTCAACCCCTGGCCGCTCAGCGCCGGTAATATCATGACCATCGAACCGGGTTACTATCTGGCGGATCGCTATGGTATTCGTATCGAAAATCAGGTGGAAGTAGTGGAAAGCCAGCCTGGTTTTTGCCGCTTCTCATCCCTGACGCTGATCCCCATCGATTTAAGCCAGGTGGAGTGGAACCTGCTGAGCGAACAGGAGAAACAGTGGCTGGATGATTATCACCAGCGGGTGCGTGAAACGCTGTCGCCGCGGGTCAACAGCGACGCCCGCGAGTGGCTGATTGCCGCCACCGCGCCGCTGCGCGTGCAGGCAGGTTAACTCACAGCGCCGGGGCAACCTGGCGCTGATGGTTGCTGAACGCCGAAAAGCAAAAAGCCTGCTCGAAAGCAGGCTTCTTAAATTTGGCTCCTCTGACTGGACTCGAACCAGTGACATACGGATTAACAGTCCGCCGTTCTACCGACTGAACTACAGAGGAATCGTGTGAACGGGGCGAATATTAGCGATGCCCCTGGGCCTTGTCAAAGCCTGATTTGTGTTTTTCGGCGCGTTTGCCGAATTATTCTCCAGCTTGTGCAGAAATGGCGCCTTTCTGCGGCTTTGGATACTTCCACAGCCATCTGCCGCTCGCCATACGCCAGTAGAAGAAGACGCCGCGTACCGCCCAGTCGAGGAACATCCCGAGCCAGACGCCAATCACGCCCATTCCGAGCATGATCCCCAGCGTATACCCTGCCACCACCCGGCAACCCCACATTCCAAGCATAGAAACCCACATGGCGAAACGGGCGTCGCGCGCGCCTTTCAGGCCTGCAGGCAGCACCCACGACGCCGCCCAAATCGGCATAAACGCCGCATTGAGCCACAGAAGCACTTTAACCACCTCTTTTACATCCTCTTCCTGGGTATAAAAGGCGGCGAACAGCCCGGCAAAAGGCGCTGTCCCCCAGGCAATGGCCGTCAGCATCAGCGTCGAAAGCCAGAAGACATGGCGTAGCTGGCGTTCTGCCTGGCCGATCTGTCCTTTACCGAGGCGCTTACCGGTAATAATGGTAGACGCAGAGCCCAGCGCGTTACCCGGCAGGTTTATCAGCGCCGCCACGGAGAAAGCGATAAAGTTACCGGCGATGACGTTGGTCCCCATGCCCGCGACAAACATTTGCGTCAACAGCTTGCCGCCATTAAACAGCACCGACTCGATACTGGCCGGAATGCCGATCCCCATCACTTCCCAGATAATGGAGAAGTTGAGTTTTTCGAAGTAGCTTTTCAGCGAGATACGCAGCGCCGGGTTAAAACCAATCATCAGCACCCAGATAATCGCCACCGCGCCAATATAGCGGGAAATGGTCAACCCCAGCCCTGCACCAGCAAAACCCATGCCTTTCCAGCCCCAGAGGCCATAAATCAGGATACTGCTGATAATGATATTGAGGATATTCATCCCGCCATTAATCAACAGCGGGATTTTGGTATTGCCCGCGCCGCGCAGCGCGCCGCTGCCAATCAGCGCAATCGCCGCCGCAGGGTAGCTGATAACGGTGAGTTCAAGGTAGGTCAGCGCCAGCGCTTTAACTTCGGCCGTCGCCGCACCGGCGATAAAGTCGATGATTTGCGTGCCAAAGTAGTGGATCACCGCCGCCAGCATAATGGCAAACAACGTCATGATCACCAGCGACTGCCGCGTTGCCGCCCTCGCCCGCTCACTATCCAGTTTGCCGAGGCTGAAGGCCACGACCACCGTCGTCCCTAAATCAATGGCGGCAAAAAAAGACATCACCACCATATTGAAGCTGTCCGCCAGGCCGACGCCCGCCATCGCTTCTTTACCCAGCCAGCTCACCAGAAACGTGCTGAGCACGCCCATCATCAAAACGCAGGTGTTTTCCAGGAAGATAGGTACGGCAAGTGGGGTGATTTCTCGCCAGAATAAGACACGGTAACTTTTACGTTTTCTGTACCAGGGCGTACGCATGACAGCCTGGCGTAAGGGAGTGACGAGGTTCAAAATGGTCCTTAGCCGCGAAAGGTGAAATCACATTTCAAATGATGAGGGAGAAACCCTGAACCTGCAAAGTATTTACGCCAAAATCGGTGTTTATTAGATCAATCTGACGAGGGATTCAGCAGTCAGGTCGTCATCGCTAAAATGAGGTTTGACAAAAGATTTTTCGCCGCTAAGATAAGCCTCCACACGATTCCTCTGTAGTTCAGTCGGTAGAACGGCGGACTGTTAATCCGTATGTCACTGGTTCGAGTCCAGTCAGAGGAGCCATATTTAAAAAGCCTGCTTTCGAGCAGGCTTTTTGCTTTTCGGCGTTTACCGCGCACCGCACTTGCAGACAGTTGCGAACCTCATCACAAAACCGTATTTTGAATACTCTTCGCCCATTGGGTGTTTATCGCTTTGATTGTTGAGGGAAAATGGAATCGTTATTTGTCTACGGCACGCTGCGTCCCGGCTGCTCTAATGCACATATCCTGGAAAACATCGGCGGTGAATGGCTGCCGGGCTACGTCACCGGTACGTTTTACGCGCGTGGCTGGGGAGCCGCCGCCGATTTTCCTGGCATCGTACTGGATAAAAACGGCGCGCAGGTACGCGGTTACCTGTTTTTGTCCGACAACCTTACTGCGCACTGGCCCATGCTGGATGAATTTGAAGAGGGCTACGACCGCGTTTTAGTCGAGGTCACCACCGCTGAGGGCAAGCGCGTCAGCGCATGGATTTACCAGCTGCAGCCACGAGCCGCATAACCTGCTGGCACCCGCACAGAGCCGCATCAGCGGCTCTGAAATGAAAGCCATCACCATATCGCATCCGCATTTTTACACCACACTACAGGAATGGGCAGCCGGATTTGACGCGCCGCCTGCGTGCCATCAAGTTTACGGCGCATTTGCGGGCAAAGAGATAGCCGGCAACGCCGCTGAGATCGTGCGGCGCTCAGTTCCTTCGCTGTCAGCACACGTATCCGACCGATTCACGGGACGAATAAGCGCTGGTTAATAGCGTGCGTTCTTGCGGCGAAAGGCGCATCGCCGAGGGTGGCGACGGCGCGACCAGAATCAAGCGTCAAAATACGGCGTGATTAACGTCAGAAACTAAGCGGAATAGTGAAAATCCACGCTCCGGCCTCTTCCTGAGGCCGTTTTTTTGTACAGCATCTTGCGAAACGCAGCACGCTATTCCACCAGCAGTGATTTCAACCGGTTGAGCCAGGACTCCGTGTCGTTCAGCAACTCACAACTGAGGTTTTCAATGGTCATGTGTTGCGCCATTGAGGCGCGACGCAGCAAGCTGTAGGCATCGTCCTCCTCCAGACGTAGCGCATGCATAACCCGCAGTTGCGCGGAAAACAGAAACTTACGCGCGCGCAATCGCTCCTCCTGCCGCCGGAGTTGCGCTTCGAGCTGGTTGATGTGCGCGGCATGATTAAGCGCCAGCGTAAAGGCGGTCATCACACCATCAAAACGTACCGGTTTGCGCATGTAGCTGTCGATCTTCTGCTCGGCAATCCACTGTAAACGCGATGGCGTTTCAATGGCGGTAAGCGCAATCTTTGGCAGAGCGGGCCAGGGTAGCAGGTTCGTGGGATGAAACAGGGTGGAGTTATCGCCGTCGAATACCAGGAGCTGTTGGTCAGCCAGCTGGCTCTCGTCAGGAAACGTCGCACAGAACAGGCCCTCAATTCCTATGCGGCTAAACTGCTGCGCCAGATGGTGATTATCACGCTCGGAACAGCCGATCACACACACTTTTAATCCGCGCATCTGCACGTTTTTTCGGCTCATGCGCTATCTCCGCGATGCGTGAGGCTCGCGAGATCCACCCAGGCCAGCCAGGGATCGGGCTTCACCGCAGCATCAGCCTGCCAGAAACTCTCCAGCCTGCCGTTGTGACAGCGCGCCAGATGCGGGGTCAACCAGCAGTGATTGTTGTCGGCGTCGAGACGAATCCGCCCGGCTGGCGAATCCATCTCGTCCTGCAATACGGCATTGCGCACGCCTTCAACGTCGGCATTGCCGTGGCGCACAATGGCTCTCGCCAGCAAATGTCCGGCCAGCCAGGCGCTCTCACTGTCCACGGACGGCGAGACATGTTCACCAAAGCGCTGGCGATAGCTGCTCAGAAAACGCCGGTTGGCGTCGCTGTCAATCGACTGAAACCAGCTTGCAGAGACCAGATACCCCTCTAACGCCTCTGCGCCTATTAACTGCACTTCCGGCTCACACAGCGTCAGGCTCAGCTTCAGCACCTCGTTTAACCACGGTTGCTGCTGGCAGGCCTGGTGCCAGGCGCGGTAAAAACTGTAGGCGCTTTTACCGACCATAGTATTCAGGAGCACTTTCGGGCGGCAGGCGATAATATCAGCGATTAACGTTTCTACATTTTCGTCGCCCAGCGGCAGTAATTTGCTCTGCACCACGCTGCCGCCCGCAGGAATCACGGCTTCACGGGTGATGCGATCCATCTCCCAGGACCAGACATAGTTAGAACCGATGTGATAGATCTCCGCCGCCTGCTGCTGTAACAGCCAACTGAGCATCGGCAAGATATGCTGATTGGGCGTGGCGCCAAGGTAAATCACGCTGTTGCTGCTCTCAAACCCTTCATAGCGCGCGGAGTGCCACAGCAGCGCATTTGCGCCTTCGATCAATGGCAGAATGGTTTTACGCGCCGCGGATGTGTAGCAGCCGATCACATGACGTACGCCGTGGCGATAGAGCAAGTCGTGGCAGTATTCGTAGTAGAGATCCAGCGAACCCTGCGGATCGCGGATCACGGGAGCAAGGGTAAATTCATGGGCGGGATTGGCATTTATCTCCTCAATCGCCAGCAGAATGCCGTTGAGCATCTCGCGCCCGATAACCGCATAATCGCCTGAAACAGAGTAGAGAATACCGACCGGAATAACGCGTTTAGGCAGCGGCTGAGTGGCAGACATAATGGCTCCTGAATCAACGCGGCCCGCAGGCCGCGTCTGTGGTTCATCGCGGCGGTTGAGCAACCAGCGCAGTGTAGTAATGCGGCTGACGCATCAGCACCAGGTCTTTACGTCTTACCACATGATCGGGGTAGGTGGTATCGGCTGAACCCGTGGAAATATCCAGCACCGCCAGCCCTTTCGCACCGGTAGCTTTCGCTTCCTTACGCGGAAAAGCAAACGTATCCGGGCCGAATACTCCGCTCAGACCAAAGCTTTCTCCTTCCGCGGCTGGCCAGTTGGCAAACGCCAGCCAGACATTATTCTCACCCGCGCGAACGCGCGGCAGCAGCCAGTGGTAAGGATCGGCACCGCGCGGAATCGGCCAGACATGGGGGATCGCCGTGCCCGTGTGCGCCATTGGCGCAGGTGAATGGAGCTGAGCCGGGCAAGCAATGATGTCGCAGCCTTCCAGCGCCAGAATCCTTGCGGCCTCTGGCACCAGCAGATCTTCGCCCAGCAAAATACCGACCCGTCCGCAGGGCAGATCGCAGGTCACCCACTGATTGCCTGCGCAGGCCCATTGCCGATCCTGTTCGCTGAGATGAATCTGCCGATAGTGCGCGCCGAGCCCGCCACTGCTCACCAGCACCGCGCTGTTATAGCACTGCTCCCCTTCCCGCTCGGCGAACCCCGCGAGCAGCGCGATATCCAGTTCCACCGCCAGCGCGATCAGCGCCTGTACTGGCGCATCATCCAGCGTCAGCGCGTTGCGGTTACCCTCACCGCCAGTCAGCGCGCGTTCCGGTAATACCAGCAGTTCCGCGCCATCCGATTTCGCCTGTTCGGCCCAGTGCCGAATCTGCGACAGATTGGCATCAACATCGTTTTGCGGGCGAAACTGCGCCACCGCAATACGGGAGGCTTTGCCGTCGGGCAGTGGATTACGCCCGTATAAGCCAAAAAAGTCCTGTGGATTCCATAACAAAGTGTTGGTCATCAAACGCTGATACAGCTCAGGACGACGCTTATTCAGTTGCGGATTCTCCTCAGGCAGTGGTAATTCAGCGCTGAGTACCCGGTCGCCGCTGTCGCAACTGGCCAGCAGATCCCCGTGGCTATCGACAATGCAGCTGCCGCCGCTGAACTGCACGCCCCGCTCCCAGCCCCAGCGGTTACTTTCGATCAGCGCGCAGCCGTTCTCCCAACCGCGCGTGAGCCAGTAAGGCGCAGGCGTGCGTTCAGCCAGCCAGTTGCTGATGTGGCAGATAATTTGCGCACCGCCCAGCGCAACCAGCCGGGCGGTTTCAATAAAGTGAATATCCATACAGATCAACAGCGCGATATTGCCGATCTCAGTGTGAAATACCTGATGTCCGCCGTCGCCGTTAGCCGCCCATTTCGGTTCCGAGATATAAGGGTGCGTTTTACGGTGGACGCCAATCACGCCCTGCGGCCCGACCAGAACGGCGCTGTTATAGTAGAGGTCGGTTACCGGGTCCCGCTCCGGCATGCCAAAGACCAAAAAGCAGTTAAACTCGCGTGCAACGGCAGCAAATGCCTGGCTGGTGGCTCCGTCCGCCGTTTCAACATAAGGGGCGACTTCCGCGCGATCCAGCCAACAGTAGCCGGTGGTCGCCATTTCCGGCATAACGATTAAGCGCGCGCCATCACGCGCGGCCTGGGTTGCTAATGCCAGCAGACGAGTGACGTTCTCCTCTTTTCTGAACAGCGTTGGTTCAAACTGGATGGTGGCAACGTTGATGCGCATTATTCTGCCTCCTTGCTCAGTAACGGATTAAATACCGGTTTCGGTCCCTGATAAGCGTCGGAGGGTTTCCAGTTGGTTTGCATATCCTCAGGGAAGGTTTTGAAGTAATAACTGCCGCGGGTAGCGACGCTGATAGCAACGTGCAGCACCGGGCCAACCAGCATGGCGATAAACGAGGCATACACCATCGGATACAGGCCCAGCACGCCGGCTGCGCCTATCGCAACCGCGACGCACAACGCAATCACGCCGGACGGGTTCCACATACGCAGATACTCTTTGCGGAACTCCACGAAATCGGATGGCGCAAGGTGCAGCACTTTGCGGCAGATAAAGTAATCAGCAAGGATAATAAACACCCAGGTGTTGGTGAGAATGCCGGTAATGGACAGGAACGTGCCGGTATACTGCAAAATATTGCAGATATAGAACACCACGCCGAGCAACCAGACCAGCAACATCCACCACTGACGTCCCGGGCGATAGTTAAACGCCATATCCATGGTATTCGACAGTGCAATCGAACCCGAGTAGAGATTGAGCACGTTGATGCGGATCTGGGTAATCACCGCAAATAACACGCCGGTCAGACCAATAATCAGCGGGAAGACGAAACCCGGATCGAGCGCCAGCGACCAGACATCTTCTCCCTGAATATGCGGCATCAAGGTGTAGGCCATAAACGCGCCAAACAGCATGACCACCACAATCGGGATCAGCATCCCCAGCATGATGGTGGCGGTGCCTTTATGGCTGATGCCCGGACGGGCAAAACGACCGTAATCGGTGGCCATCAATCCCTGAAAGACAATCTGCCCGTTGGCCATATTCATCACCAGCCACAGTGCGTTACTGTCAATCTCCCCTTTTGGCTGCCAGCCGCTGAAGCTGACCGCCGGATAGTGGTGCGTTAATTGCCAGATACAAAAGCCAAACAGCACAATAAAAATGGGCACGCCCCAGGTTTGCAGAAATTGCATTGATGACATGCCTTTCCAGACAAACCAGATGGCGGCCAGCCCCATGAGTGCAAAGATGGCGACGCCCGTAAATGAGTTGACCGGCACGCCCGCATAGTTGGCGATGGCGTGAGACACGATGGTGCCTTCGAACAGGAAATAGAAGATGAAATTCACGGCGTAAATCAGCGAGGTGAAGGCTGAGCCCATATAGCCAAACCCCAGCCCGCGCGTCATCAAATTGAGTGAAAGCCCCTCTTTACTCGCCATCTTCATAATGCAGGAGCCAATTAAGGTGGCAAACACCACCATATAACCAATCGGCAGCAGCAACATGGGCCAGCCGACCTGATAGCTCATGTCCGCGCCAAGGCTGAACCAGAACATGGCGGTAGAGTTGCCGAGCAGCACCAGAATAATGGCCGGAATGGGCCAACGATAGTGCGACGGCACGCGGCCAACCGCGTAATCCTCAACGGCTTCTGCTTCGGTGATATCTTGTGGACCCTGAAACCATGCTTTTAACTTGCTCATAGATTTACTCCAAAAAAAAGCCCCGCCGACAGCATTGCCGGCAGGGCTTCTTCGCCTGAAATCGATGTACTGGAGTGGCGATTCGCCACAAGCCGCTTGCCAGGCTACGGTGCCTGTTCCTGCCAGGCAGGATGCGGTACCGTTGAGAAAGCAATTGATGTGCCAGCTTTTAAAAACCGCAGAGGAAGCGGGTAAACGGGCAGGATGGCGAGGTGAATACGCATTATGCCAGTGCAGCGCGCACCATCCTGGTACAAAGGCGCGTTATTCCGGCAAGGCGTCCTGCTTTTTAAATGGATATCCCTGAATCGCCAACCGGCCCGGCAACAGAACACTCACCTCAACTATTGATTATTTCCGTGGTTTTACGTCGAGATGAAAATCATCGAAATGCTGCCGGAAAAATGTCTTTCGGTATTTATGCGGCGGCAGTTGATATTTTTTGTGAAATGCCCGGGTTAATGATTGCTGAGAATCAAAGCCGTATTTCATTGCCAGACTGATTAATGATTCATTAGAGGTAATCAATTGCTCGGCAATTAAACTGAGCTTTCGTTCCCTGATAAACTGCCCCAGATTCTGGCCCGTTTCCGCAAAAAACAGTCGCTGTAAGTGCCATTTTGAATAGCCGGACTTGGCTGCGACATCATCAATTTTCATTGGCGACTGGATATTGCGATTAATCCACGCGATGACGTTGATGATAAGTTCTTTTCTGTGATTCATAGCGTTAAACCCAAAGTGTGCGGAACAGTGACCAGAAACGTTATGGCGTAATCAACACGCTCGCGGACAAGCCAGCCACCAGATCAATTCCCGCCGGTAAGGTGTCGATATGAATGCGCACCGGAATACGCTGCGCGAGCCGCACCCAGCTAAATGTCGGTTCCACGTCCGGCAGGCCAAGCCCGCCCGTCTCGTCATTGCTGTCACCGATCCCGTGCCCGATACTCTCAACATGGCCGGTAATGGCAGGCTCAAACCCCATCAACGCTATCTGCGCACTGTTTCCCACACGAATATGGCGCAGTTTGGTCTCCTCGAAATAACCCACAACCCAGAAACTGTTCGCATCGACGATGGCCACTTTTGTTTCGCCAGCGGTGGCATAGTCGCCAGCGCGCAGCCGCAGATGCGTGACATAGCCCGCAACCGGCGAGCGCACGGTGGCATGGGATAAATTAAGCTGAGCCAGTTCCAGCGCGGCCAGCGCGCCATGGTAGTTCGCCACCGCGACGTTCGCCGCACTGTCTGTTTGCTGCAAATCCTCGCTGGAGATCACCCCCTTGATGCGCGAACGTCGTGTTGCCGCATCCTGGCGCATTAACATCTCATGGCGTTTAGCCTCGACGTCAGCCTGCGCGCTGGCCACGGCCAGCTTCAACCAGCGCGGATCGATCGTATAGAGCACATCGCCACGATTAACCCACTGATTATCTTTAACGTCCACACTGCTCACCGGCCCGGAAACTTCAGGCGCAATCTGCACCACATCCGCACGCACCCGGCCATCGCGGGTCCAGGGTATTTGCGCATAGTGTTTCCACATCATAAAAGCCAGCAGTGTTGCCACCGCCACTGCGCTTAATGTCAGCGCGTAGCGTCCAAACAGAGAGAGAAACGATTTCATACGAATAACCACCCCAGCGCATTCAGCCCCTGGATAAGCAGGGAAAAGGTAACGATATAGATTGAGAAACCCATCAGCGGGCGATAAGGCAAACGCCGGTAAAGCCTGCTGAAAGTGAAAAGCGGCACGCACAGCAAGGTAAAGACCAGGGCCAGAAGCGCGACGATCAAAAGGCCAGGGAAAAAGACACCGCCAATATTCATGTCATTGATCATCTGCTTGCTCCCTGTTCTGCTCCTGCAATGCACAGTACAAATCAACCAACCTGCCAATGAATTGCTGCGAGTGTTGAGGCCCGGCAGGCAAACAGCGGCCAATCATGGCGGCTATACGCTGGCGCAAGATGGCGGTATCTGTCGCGCGGCTAAGCAGGTAAAACAGCTCATTAAGCGCTTTACCCGTATCGCCTCCCGCCGGGGAATAACCCCGGCGCAAATGCATAACGCCGAGGCCAATCCGCAAATAGTGCAGCATCTGGTTAAGCGTCTGTGCGGGCGATTGCCTGCTACGCTGCAAGCGCGGCAGTAACAAGGCCGTCCTGTCGATCATTAAATTGGTCCAGTGCGTCTCGTCGGATTTAAACGCCCCTTTTACGCTGCGTCGTATATCGCGACGGCAACGCTTCAGCAGACGGTTTATCGCCGCGTCTGCCTGCACGGTTTGCAGCAAGCTCATCCCGATCACGGCAAAACCGGTCGCGGCAAATAAGGCGATGGCAGTGTTAACCGCCACGGCGAAGTCTCCGCTGTAGTGGGGACCTAGCTCGCACAACACCGGCAGCGTGAGGGTGATCCCCATAGCCATAAACGTGGTGGGCGGCCGCGCCTGGAGCGATCCGGCCAGCAGGTATGCCGGTGCAAACACCGCAACCAGCACAGTGAATTCGGTAACGTGTGGAAGAAGAGCAAAGCTGTAGATCAGGCTTATCAATACGCCCCAGAAGGAGCCAATAATGTATTTCACAATATGCGGAGCCGGCGCGTCGAAACTGCCAAACAACGTACAGCAGACGCCAAGGATAGAAACTGCCGTGCCGCCATCAGGCCAGGCCGAGAAAATCCACACCAGGCAGCCGCTCATGATTATCACGAACGCCCCCAGCGCAGTGCGTGCAGCGACAAGATGATCGCGATGGAAAACATAGCCTTTCACCGGATGGTCTTGCGCCTGCACTGGCGCGGGTTTCGCGTGATGGATGGCCCCGGCAAGACGCTCGCATTGCTGTATAAGAAGGATCGCTTCTGTCAGATGGCGGACAAAGCTCGCTTGCACGGCATCTTGCAACGTCAGCGCATGCTTCGCCTGCTGCGCCATTAACTGTTCGCTGCGTATTCTGAGCGCTTCTGCCGTGATTTTTCGTTCCCGCTCATCCTCACAGGCGAGCCAGTGCTGAACATCGCCCAGCAGTTTTTGCAGATCGCCCGGCATCGCCTCAATCATCTGCAGGCGATCGCGTAATTCGCAGATCACGATTAACAAGCGGGCCAGCTTGTCATGCAGGGCGTTTCTGGCGTGCCGGATCGGCACCGAGAGAGCAAAGTCATAGGGAATGTGGTGGCTGACGCCCTGAAGATACTGCAACGCCAGCGCCAGATGCAGACTGTTTGCAGCCTTGTCGGATTTGCCTGCTAACGCGTCGGCAAGAGTTTGTCGCGCCGAGCGCAGCGTTTCCGATAATTTGCTGTTGAACAACCCGGATATCCGTTTTGGCAGCACATAGCGGTGAAGAAGCGCCGCGCAGAGAATGCCAATCACGATCTCCTGCACCCGGACGATGGCGGTGTCAAAAATCGCGCCGGGATGCATTACCGCAGGAAAACCAATCAGACTCGCGGTGTAACCGGCTAAGACAAAAGCGTAAGCGCGGGGTGTGCGTTCAAGCAGGGATAAGTAAAGGCAGAAGGTGATCCAGCCGGTAAGCACCACGCTGCACACGATCGGCATATTGACGAAAGTGGGCACAATCAACACGGTCGCCGCAGCGCCAATGACGGTTCCGGCCAGGCGATAAAGGGATCGGCTGAGTGAAGCGCCAACCGAGGTCTGCGAAACAATATAAACGGTAATGATTGCCCAGGAAGGCTTTTCAAGACCGATCGATAAGGCGATGTAATAAGCGAGCATCGCGGCGGCAAAGCTCTTGATGGAATAGAGCAACGCATTGGCGTCATTTTGCAGCGTCAATGAAGCCATTACGACGCCTGCACGGTTGAACACGTTGGAGATAGCCCGCCCAAAGCGGCAGTGACAGAAGTTTATTTTGTTCATGCCGGGATTATTACCGACTTGCGTACTCGCTTAAATACTCTATTCTGTCAAAAAATCCCTAAATGTTGCCAATACCATGAATACCAATGATGCCACGCAAGTGTTTGATCCTGACGCCACACCCTGCCCGGCCGTGGCTCGTCATCTCGAGTTCGTTGATTACGCAGCCGAAGTGCCCATGCATACGCACCGTAAGGGGCAACTGATTATTGCGCTGTATGGCGCCGTTATCTGTCGCGCGGAAAATGACATCTGGATCGTACCGCCGCACTGCGCCGTCTGGATCCCGGGCGGGATCCCGCACAGCGCCAAAGCGACCTGGAACGCGCATCTCAATTATTTATTCATCGAACCCGGCGCCGTAGCGCTCCCGGAGAAGTGTTGCACGCTGGCGATTTCGCAGTTGATTAAAGAGTTAGTTGACCGTTTAACCCGCGAGGGCATTGATTACCCGGCGGATAGCCACGTTGCCAGGCTCACCCGGGTGACGCTCGACGAATTAGCCACCATGCCGCAGCAGAAACTGAGCCTGCCTGTCTCTTCGAATCCCAAAATACGGACCATGGCCGATACGCTGGTAAGCCAGCCGGAAGATCGCAGCACGTTTAAAGAGTGGGCGAAACGGCTGGCGATAAGCGAACGTTCGCTGGCGCGCTTGATGCTGCGCGAGACGGGGCTGACCTTTGGTCGATGGCGCCAGCAACTCCATTTGATTATTGCGCTACAGGAGTTAGCCAGCGGCGTATCCGTGCAAAACGTCGCGGCTAAATTGGGGTATGAGTCCGTAAATGCCTTCATCACTATGTTCAGAAAAACGATGGGCAGCACGCCTGCCCACTATTTTGCCGAACGGAAACTAAGCGCACGCTAAGTTTGTCAGCACAATTTTGCCCTGAATACTTCCCTTTGCCGCACGCTGATGGGCAGCCGATGCCATGGCTAATGGCCAGGTGCTATCAATAACCACCCGGATAACACCTTTTTCCAGCAGACGACCGGCTTCTGCTAATTGCGCGCCACTGGAGCGAACTTGCGTTGATGACACCGTAATCTCTTTTTGGGCGGCTTCACTCCATGCGGAAAACCCCAGCGGGTTAACCAGGAATAATGCACCGCCGGGCCTTATACAACGCAGAAAGCGCGCCATATTTGCGCCACCAACCGCATCAAGCACCAGATCAACATTGCTTACTACGCTCTCGGGTGCTGTTTTGGTGTAATCGATAAACTCATCCGCCCCCAGATCGCGTAACAGCGCCTCATTGCGGGAAGAGGCCACAGCAATAACCCGCGCCCCTTGCCAGCGGGCAATCTGCACCGCAAGGTGTCCTACGCCTCCCCCTGCGCCGTTGACCAGCACGGTCCGGCCTTTTAATGGAACGGCTTTATGAGGGAAAGTCTGGAAAGGATTCGGTGCGTCATGCCCCGTTTCAATAAGAAACTGCCAGGCCGTGAGGAGTGACATCGGTGCCCCTGCTGCCTGAACATGGTCAATTCCCCGGGGTTTTAATGCCAGCCCGGATGCAGGAACGCTGACATATTGCGCATAGCCGCCACTGCCTTCCATCAACCTTTGCGGAAAGCGCACCATCGAATAGACCTCATCACCGGTGCTGAACCCGGTAACATTTTTACCAACTTCAGCGACGACGCCTGATACGTCAGTTCCCAAAATGAGCGGAAAAGCGGGTTCCGGCCACCATTCAGGCGGAAGTGCACGATAGCCGTCACGCAGATACCAGTCTGGCGGGTTAAGTCCAGCGGCCTGCACATGCACAAGCACCTCGTCGCTGCCCGCTACCGGCCTGGGGGTCTCCTCATACAGCAGGTTTTCCGGCCCGCCAAACGCATGGAGTTGTACTGCTTTCATCATTTCAGTCATCACAATCTCGCTCTAAAAGTGCTCAGGTGTCAGAGCATACGATGAATATTCAGAATTGATAATGAGGCTGAATTTCGCTTTAATTATGCCATGAAGGAACAAATAGCTTTTGAACGACTCACCGGTCTCATTGCATTCGCTCGTGCAGGCGCGCTGGGCAGCTATACTGCGGCTGCCCGCTCGCTTTCCGTTTCGCCTTCCGCCATCAGTAAGAGTATTCAGCAGCTGGAGAAGCACCTTGGCATCACGCTGTTCACGCGAACGACGCGTTCACTGGTTTTAACTGCCGAAGGCCGCGAACTGCACGAACGGGCGTTGCGGTTGTTACGGGATGCGGAAGAGATCGAACAGGTAGCCAAACGTACACGCGCGGAACCCGCAGGTACATTACGCATCGCGGCGTCGTTACCCATTGGCATTCATTTGATTGCCCCTGTTCTGCCACAGTTTTGCGCGCTTCACCCCAAAGTGAAGATTGACCTGCGCTTAAGCGACCACATGGTAAGCCTTGCTGATGAGCATATTGATATTGCCATTCGAATGGGTGAGCTTGCGGATTCCAGTCTGCTGTCGCGTCGCCTGGCGCCCTATCAGATAGGTTGTTATGCCTCGCCTGAATATTTAGCCCGTTGCGCACCTCCGGAACATCCCAATGGCTTAGCCGGGCATCAAACGATTAATCTGCGTTACCAGAATACGGGGCAACTTTTTCGCTGGCCGTTCCGCGTCGGAGAGCGGGAAATTGAGATTGTGCCTTCGTCAACGATCATTGTTGACGCAAGCGAAGCCGTCATCGCCGCCATTGCTGCCGGGGCCGGAATAGGCATGGCCGCGAATTTTATGGTGGCTTCCCTGGTGAGGGATAAAAAGTTAGTGCCCGTACTGTCAGATTTTGCGGTAGAGCGAGGCAATATTTCGGCTGTCTGGCATGAAAGCCGCCGTTCCAATCCTGCGGTACGCGCCTTTCTCGATCATATGCTCAAATATTTATAAATGACCGGAAGCCGATGATTGCTGATTATATACCCGCAGCGCCGCTTTTATATTTCGCACGGCGCCAAAAAAAGCCTGCTGCGCGCAGGCTCTGAATTTTTAAGTTATTACCACCACACTTCCGCCTGGACGCCGACGGTGAACTGGTCGCTTTTCGCATCGGCAAATTCAAACTGGCTGATGCCATTATCATTCACCTTCAGATACGTCCCATAGAAACGAATTTCCGGGCGCGAGGTCAACAGGCTGGTATCCACTTTCAGCGCATGATAGAGCGTCGTTTTATAACCGGATTCATGATATTCATTGCCGCCGGTTTTATTTTTCTGATCGAACCAGGCCAGCTCCACGCCGGTTTGATTAAAGTTATCCCAGATATACGCCGGGCGAACCACCGCACGAACGGAATTAAAATCAGTATGCGCACCGGTATTGTAGTCATAAATATCATTACCGTGCGCATAGACCAGCGCATGCGCCATAATCACATCCGGACGTAAATAGTTCTCGCCCTGAGAAATCACGCGAAAGGCTTTGCCGTAACTATGCTCGCCATAATACTGGTCGTTATAACCGTACGTCGGGTTAGAATCTGAAATTAACGCAAAGCCGCTGGCGATGGAATTATCCGCTCCCTGGAGCGTTAATTCATTAAATCCGCCGCCGTTAAACTTATGCCGCAGAATTAAACCGCCATGCCAGGCATCTTTGACGCTGTAATAGCTGCCGTTATCTTCATTTTTATGATTGCTATCGGTTTCATTAGGCATCACATAGCGCGCAAACACTTCCAGCGTGGCTTTCTCCCACAGCGGAATATCTTTATAGCGCACCTCGGCGCTGTTGGCGTTAACCTGCTGCGTATTGCCCGAGGTCGCATAATCGACCGCGTGGGCGTTAACATCTTCTCGCGTGACGGCCATATTCAGCTTACCGGGGCCAAGCTGCCAGTTTTCGATGCCGAGGCCAGAACCGGCGTTCGTGCGATGGCTTTTCCAGTCCAGCATCTGAATTTCATACACCGGCAGGTTATGTTTACCAACCCAAAAATCCGCTTCCGGCGCAAACGGCAAGAACCCTTTGGTTGTCAGATAGATATCCGAGAATTGCAGGAGGTTTTCCGAGGCGCTGTCAAACCAGCCCGCGCTGTATTGCTGACCAACGTTGCCATCCAGCATGACCACGGCTTTCGCCACCTTGCCGCCGGCATCGTAGACTTTCTGCGACAATTGCAGGTCGAACCAGGCGCTGTTTTCCTGGCCGAATCGCCCCAGAGAACCAATAGCATAAGACTTCGGCGCGCCGCGCGTTCCGGTCGACCAGCCGGAGCGGAAGTAGCCGGTATAACTGAAACCGAGATCGTTTTTCACATATTTACTGATGTCCGCCAGCGTCACCTCTTGTGCCGGTGTCGCGCCGGTGACCGCTGCAGAATGCGCTGGCACAGCGTCGCCAGGCGCAGATACCGCCGCATGCGTTTTATCGGCGGGTTTATGACTGGCGACAGCGTTCGTTTCACGGGCAGGAACCGGTTGCCTGTCGAAGCGGGTTTTATATTGCCGCAGCTCTTGCTTCGTGGCCTGTAATTCTTGTTGGTTTTCCGCCAGTGCTTTTTCCAGTAATTCCAGACGCTGTTCAACAGAGAGTTTTGCAGCGGCGGCGCTAGCGGAAAACAGCGCAGAGGATATTAAGAGCGCAATCCATTTCAGTTGATGCTTTTTATTGATCATCTTTTTTTTCCTGTTACCCCTGGTAATAAATGGGTTGATTAACATGAGCTGGATAGATATTCAGGCAATACAACTCCGCCTGATGAACTGAATCGACATCAGGTAATTAATTATCTGTACCCGTAAAATGAACGACGGGTTATTTTCCGCAAATAACACATAGCGAAAATCATTCACTGCGAAAACCAGCGCCGCTCGTGAAATATCCCACAGCGACTATCAGGGCATTTCACGCTTTACCTGAACTGACAGGCTATCGGTATTTTTACGTGCTCACTCCTCCTGAGGAAAATCCGATATCATTGCAAAACTCCAAAAAAAAACCTGAACCACTTTTCCAGGCAGTAAATGCTCAGAAAAACGATTCAGGTTTTGCCCGTATTGGTCAGAGAATAATACGGTAGCAATCCAGTTTGTCCTGCGACAGGATACTGGCTTTTAATTCACTGACAAGCGACGAATCACTCCGTCACGTTATTTTGTGAACTCACGCAATATTTCACGCCTGCTTTTTCATATTAATCGCGCCAGCCCATAGCCGGGGCCACATATTTAAGAATCGATTCGATAACATGCACGTTGTAATCAACGCCCAACTGATTCGGCACGGTCAACAATAAGGTATCGGCTTCGGCAATCGCCTCGTCCTGTTTCAACATTTCAACCAGTTTTTCCGGCTCTGCCGCGTAGCTACGGCCAAAGATCGCGCGGGTTTTCTCATCAAGGAAACCCACTTTGTCCTGATCGTTCCGGCTGCTGCCGAAATAAGCGCGGTCGCGATCGTCCATCAGCGCAAAAATGCTGCGACTCACGGAAACGCGCGGCGTGCGCTGGTGACCCGCTTCCGCCCAGGCCGCACGATACGCGCGGATCTGCTGCGCCTGCTGAATGTGGAACGGCTCGCCGGTTTCATCATCTTTCAGCGTCGAGCTTTGCAAATTCATCCCCAGTTTTGCTGCCCAGACCGCGGTCGCATTCGAACCAGCGCCCCACCAGACGCGCTCGCGCAAGCCCGCAGAGTAAGGTTCCAGACGTAAAAGCCCCGGCGGATTCGGAAACATCGGCTGCGGATTTGGCGTGGCAAACTCTTCACCCTTCAGGATCTCCAGCAGCGTTTCGGTGCGGTGACGCGCCATATCGGCTTCGCTTTCGCCTTCGGCGGGTTGATAACCAAAATAGCGCCAGCCATCAATCACCTGTTCCGGCGAACCCCGGCTTATTCCCAGTTGCAGACGACCGCCGGAAATGAGATCCGCCGCGCCTGCGTCTTCGGCCATATAGAGCGGGTTTTCATAGCGCATATCAATAACACCGGTGCCAATCTCGATATTGCGGGTTTTGGCACCGATGGCGGCCAGCAACGGGAAAGGAGAACTGAGCTGGCGGGCGAAATGGTGGACACGGAAATAGGCGCCGTCTGCACCCAGCTCTTCAGCGGCAACCGCCAGATCGATGGATTGCAACAGTGCATCAGCGGCTGAGCGAGTGGCGGATTGCGCTGAAGGCGTCCAGTGACCAAAGGTCAAAAATCCGATCTTTTTCATGGCTTCGGGGATCCTTTTAAGAAAACGTGGCAGGCGGAATATATTCACGTTGCATATCGATATATGCGCCGCTTAACCTGCCTTTGACTCCCCCTACTCTACGCACTATCTGATACAAATAAATATCATTTATTTAACATTAAGCATCAAATTAATTGATGGCCTTTGCGGGCTGGGCAATTAACCCGCCGCCGAGCTGTTCAATCAGCAAAATATTCTGATCCATCATGTCGGCTTGCAGCTGCGCGACACTGCGATCTGACGCCAGCAGTTGATCCTGTAATGAGAGGACATCCAGCCACGGTCGCAATCCGGCTTTAAACTGGGCGGAAACGTCGTCCCACGCGCTGTGCGCGAGTTTATCGGCATCTTCCGTCTGCACAATCTGCTGCTCCAGCGATTTCAGATTCACAATCGAGGTACTGATATCGCCCAGTGAGGAAATCAGCAGGCTATTATAGTGAGCAACCGCCAGATCCCACTCTGCGTTGCTGCCCGCCAAATCCGCCCGCCGCTTGCCGCCGTCGAAAATCGGCAGCGAAAGCGTCGGCCCGACATTGAAAAACCGGCTCGGCGCGCCGACAAACGCATCGCCAAGAAGATTGCGCGTACCGGCTTCGGCGACGAGGTTGATATTGGGGTAGAACTCGGTTTTCGTGGCTTTAATCTGTTTTTCCGCCGCTTCAACGCGCCAGCGCGCAGCCACCACATCCGGCCTGCGCCCGACTAACTCCGCCGGAATCGTCGATGGCAGTGTCGTTTGCATTGCCGGGTTGCCCTCGGACGGTTTCAGATGGTGCCAATAATCCGGTCCCTTGCCGACCAGCGTGGATAACTTAATCCCCGCAGCAGTGACATTTTCTTGCGCCTGTAATAATGCGGTCTGTGCATCTTTATCGTTAGCCATTGCCTGTTTATATTGATATTCCGGTGAAATACCACCGTGATAAAACTGACGCTGGATGTCGCTTATTTTTGCCAGACGTTCGGCATTGGCGGCCGCTATTTTTTCTAATTTCCAGGCGACATTTAAACTATTCCATGCGCGGGCAATATTGGCCGACAAACTGAGCGCAGCGGCTTGTTTATCCAGCTCCGCCGCTTTGGCATTACCTAATGCCGCCTGCCAGGCCGCTTTCTTGCCGCCCCATAAATCCAGCGTGTAGCTGGTGCCGAGTGAGGCAGTGCGCAGCGTGCTGTAAGTTTTGCCCACCAGCAAAGGATCATCAACGCGTGCGACGCGGGAACGGGTAATGCTGGCATCAATATTAATATCAGGCAGTTGCTCTGCTCTGGCGCTGACTACCGTGGCATTGGCCTGGTCCGCACGGGCGTTCACTTCCTGCAAGCTGGGGCTGGACGCCAGCCCGTCGCGGATCAGCGCATCAAGTTGCGGATCGTTAAAACGCGCCCACCAGTTGCCTTTGGGCCAGTTTGCCGGGCTTAACGTGACCTGCGACAGCGTATTTTTCGCCGCCAGCGAATCCGGATTTAATATTTTATTGTGCGTGTGAAGCCCTTCAGAGGTGGCGCAACTGGTTAATACCAGAGAAGCCAGTAAAGTCATGGCTTGTTTATTTACTGCCGGAGTTCTCATTATTTTATTGCCCTGCTGCCGGAACACGAATAATCAGGATAGGAAGGATTATCCTACCGTCCGGCCGCAGCGCACCCTATTGACATTCCGTGCGTTGAAATAAAACGAAATAACAAAATCACTATTCAACAAAAATAAAAACACAAATAACCCACACTCACCTCATTTTGTGGATTTTATTTTTCAGGATATTTCACCAATAAAACAGCGCCGCTTACAGGCGCTGTTTATCGATCTGCCCGGGCTGGTTACTGATATTCACCGGCATTCCCGAACGGCGTTCAAGCTCGGCAGACGCCCGGCTGACATTGACCTCATCGCCCTTCATCAGCGCATGCAGCACCGGCGTGGCCGGTAGCGGAACTTTATTGCTGGATTCAAATTCCGTGCGATTACGCGAGAGCGGTTCGTGAACTTCCAGCCAGCGGCTGCCGTCTGGCTCGGTGGTCATTTTCACCGGTTGATCGATAACCTGCACGCGCGTCCCGAGCGGAACGTTATCAAACAGATATTTGATATCCGCATTACGCAGGCGAATACAGCCCTGGCTGACGCGTAAACCGATACCGAAATTGGCATTAGTACCGTGAATGGCATACAGCTTGCCGATATAAATGGCGTACAGCCCCATCGGGTTGTCCGGCCCGGCAGGCACAAAAGCGGGCAAGGTTTTCCCCTCTGCGGCATAGGCTTTACGGGTGTTTGGCGTCGGCGTCCAGGTCGGCCCTTCTTGTTTACGTTCCACCGCGGTAACCCAGTTGCGCGGCGTTTCGCGCCCCGCCTGACCAATGCCAATCGGCAGGATCTCCACCGTGTTGCTCTCTTTCGGGTAGTAATAGAGGCGCATCTCCGCAACGTTGATGACAATGCCTTCACGCACCGTATCGGGCAAGATGATCTGCTGCGGAATAATCAGTTGTGAACCCGCTTTCGGCAGGAATGGATCGGCATCGGGATTCGCTTCCAGCAAATTGCTCAGCCCCTGTCCGTATTTCGCGGCAAAGGCTTCCAGCGGCAACGTATTGCCCTGCTCGACAGAGATGGTTTGCGGGCTTCCCACCAGCCGGCTGCCCTCGGGCGGCAAAGGGTAGCTGACCGCCAGCGCAGCGCGGGTTGAGATCAGGGCAAGCAGGCAGCAAAGCAGTTTTACGCGGCGCATGGCGGCATTCCTTAAAAGCGGCGGAGACAGGTTAAGCATAGCCCGTTTTGCGCATTTTCTGCTTTTTTACAGCACGTTATGACGCAACGAGAAAACGTGTGCTCGCGGTTTACCGTGCATGGCGAACACGAAAAAACCCCGCCGCAGCGGGGTTTGGGTTCAGAACATCACGGTCAGGCTTTGGCGCGGCTGGCGATGATCTCGTCCGCCACATTGCGCGGCGCTTCCGCGTAGTGGTGGAACTCCATGCTGTAGGTTGCACGCCCCTGCGACATGGATCGCAGCGTGGTGGAGTAACCGAACATCTCGGCCAGCGGCACGTCGGCGCGGATGATCTGGCTGCCGAAGCGCTCTTCCATGCCCTGCACCATACCGCGACGGGAAGAGAGATCGCCCATAATGTTACCGGCGTACTCTTCCGGCGTTTCCACTTCCACATGCATCACCGGCTCCAGAATGGCCGGGTCCGCTTTGCGCGCGCCCTCTTTGAAACCAAAGATCGCCGCCATGCGGAACGCCATTTCCGACGAGTCGACATCGTGGTAGGAACCGAATGTCAGCGTCGCTTTCACATCCACCACCGGATAACCGGCCAGCACGCCGCTGTTCATGGCTTCGCGCAGCCCTTTTTCCACGGAGGGAATATACTCGCGCGGCACCACGCCGCCTTTGGTGGCGTCTTCAAAAACAAAGCCGCTACCCGGCGCCAGCGGTTCGAGCGTCAGCACCACGTGGCCATACTGCCCTTTCCCACCGGACTGACGAACAAACTTGCCTTCAATATCTTTCACCGTTTTACGCAGCGTTTCACGGTAAGTCACCTGTGGGCGACCGATGTTCGCTTCCACGCCAAATTCACGTTTCATGCGGTCGACGATAATCTCCAGGTGCAGTTCGCCCATACCGGAGATGATTGTCTGGCCGGACTCTTCATCCGTGTGCAGACGGAACGACGGGTCTTCAGAAGCCAGCCGTTGCAGCGCGATACCCATTTTTTCCTGGTCCGCTTTGGTTTTCGGTTCGATAGCCAGCGAAATCACCGGTTCCGGGAATTCCATACGTTCCAGCGTGATCACCGCATCCGGGTCACTTAAGGTATCGCCAGTGGTGACATCTTTCAGCCCGACACAGGCTGCGATATCGCCCGCGCGCAGTTCATCCACTTCATGGCGATCGTTGGCATGCATCTGCACGATACGCCCGATACGCTCTTTCTTCCCTTTCACCGGGTTGTAGACCGCATCGCCTTTTTTCAGCACGCCGGAATAGACGCGGATAAAAGTGAGCTGGCCAACATACGGGTCGGTCATCAGTTTAAACGCCAGCGCCGAGAACGGTTCCTCATCACTCGGGTGACGTTCCGCTGGCTGGCCTTTTTCATCCACGCCCTGAATGGCAGGAATATCCAGCGGCGACGGCATCAGTTCGACAACCGCATCAAGCATGCGCTGCACACCTTTGTTTTTAAAGGCGCTGCCGCACAGCATCGGCTGGATCTCCCCGGCGATCGTGCGTTTGCGCAGACCGGCAATAATATCGGCTTCGTCCAGCGAACCGGTTTCCAGATATTTATCCATCAGCTCTTCGCTGGCTTCCGCCGCCGCAGAGACCATTTTTTCCCGCCACTCCAGTGCGGTTGCCTGTAACTCTTCCGGTACCGGCGCGTAGCTGAAAACCATACCTTGCGTGGCGTCATCCCAGATGATTTCACGCATCTTGATCAAATCCACTACACCGGTGAAATGCTCTTCAGCGCCAATCGGGATGACGATCGGCACCGGGTTGGCTTTCAGACGATCGATCATCATCTGCACCACGCGGAAGAAATCCGCGCCGGGACGGTCCATCTTGTTGACGAAAGCCAGACGCGGCACGTGATATTTGTTGGCCTGGCGCCAGACGGTTTCCGATTGCGGCTGCACGCCGCCTACCGAGTCATACACCATCACTGCGCCGTCGAGCACGCGCATGGAACGTTCCACTTCAATGGTGAAATCCACGTGCCCGGGGGTGTCGATAATGTTGATGCGGTGCGGCTCATAACTTCTGTCCATACCGGGCCAGAAGCAGCTCACTGCCGCGGAAGTAATAGTGATCCCGCGCTCCTGCTCCTGCGCCATCCAGTCGGTTGTTGCCGCGCCATCGTGTACTTCCCCCAGTTTGTGGCTCATCCCGGTGTAAAACAGGATGCGCTCGGTGGTGGTGGTTTTACCGGCATCGATATGCGCGGAGATACCGATGTTGCGATAACGTTCGAGGGGGATGGGTCGGGGCATGATGCGTCCTTAGTCATTTGACTATCAGTTCGTGGCCGGAATTGGCCGCGATTCATTGGCATGTATCATAGTACAACTGTACGAGTATATTCGAACTATTTTTGCTATTATTACGATTGGTTGGGTCACGATTGAGGTCGTGGCTTTAAAAATCGAGTTTGCGTATAGTACCGGCCCGGCCGTGACTTTCTTAAGCCAGACCATCGCCACACAGGAATATTATGATCGCTAACCACCCAGAACGTGAGCAATTCCGCCTGGAAAATGTGCTCTTCGCCCTTGGCAACCCGCTGCGCCTGGCGATGATCAAACGGCTCGCCGATGGTGCTGAACTGAGCTGCAATACGTTGCGCCCGCAGGATGTGGCGAAATCGACCATGACGCATCACTGGCGCGTACTTCGCGACAGCGGCGTGGTCTGGCAGCGCCCGCAGGGGCGGGAAAATATGATTTCGCTGCGCCGGGAAGATCTGGACGCCTGCTTCCCGGGGCTGCTGGATACGCTGTTGCAGGTGATGCGACAGGAAGCGTGAGTTGCCGGATGGCGGCTTCGCCTTATCCAGCCTACGGTAAGCGAACCCGATTCGTAGTGAGTTGCCGAGAGTTGCCGGATGGCGGCTTCTCCTTATCCAGCCTACGGTAAGCGAACCCGGTTCGTAGTGAGTTGCCGAGAGTTGCCAGATGGCGGCTTCGCCTTATCCAGCCTATGGTAAGCGAACCCGGTTCGTAGGCCGGATAAGCGTTTAGCGCCATCCGGCAAAAATCTATTTCGTTTCCGGCAACACAATATTGCTCGCCGCCAGTGTGCCCATCTTGTTGTAAATCGCGCAGGCAGCATCCACCAGTTGCATCGCCAGCGCCGCGCCGCTGCCCTCACCAAGACGCATCCCCATATTGAAATACGGCTCCAGCCCTAAATGTTCGAGCGCAATGCGCGCGCCTTTTTCCGCCGAAAGATGCGAGGGAATAAGATACGGTTTCACCTGCGGCGCAATGCGACAGGCGGCCAGCGCCGAGGCGTAAGAGAGGAAACCATCGAGCACCACCGGCAAACCGCAGGTGGCTGCACCCAGGATCACCCCGGTCATACCGAGCAGATCATAACCGCCCACTTTCGCCAGCACGTCGAGACCATCGGCAACATCCGGCTGATTCACCGCAATGGCTCTGCGCACTACCTGCGCTTTATGCCCGAGCAGCGTTTCCGGCAGATTGGCGCCGATCCCGACCACCGATTCCGGCGCTTCGCCGGTCAGCACGCTGACAATCGCCGCGGCTGGCGTGGTGTTGGCCATCCCCAGCTCGCCAACGCCAAACAGCGTCACGCCCTGCGCTGCCAGCTCGCGGGTATAGCGCATCGTTTCCAGCAGCAGTTCCTGCGCCTGACTTCGGCTCATCGCCGGGCCGCTGGCGATATTCCCGCTGCCGCGCACAACCTTCATATTGACAAGACCCGGGATCGGATCGGCGTCAATACCGACGTCCAGCACATACACTTTCGCCCCCGCTTGTGCGGCCAGCACACAAACGCCCGTGGTACCCTGCGTCATGTTTGCCGCCTGAATCGCAGTGACAACCTGCGGTGAAATCGCCACGCCTTCATGCCAGACGCCGTGATCGGCGCACATCACCACAATCGCTTTTTCAGCGATCTGCGGCGCGCCATTCAGCCCAGGCATACCGGCCAGTTGTACCGCTAATGCTTCCAGTCGCCCCAGGCTGCCAGGCGGCTTCAGTAAACCATCCAGATGAACCCGGGCCTGCGCCATCGCTACGTCATCGGGTGCCGGAATGCTTGCCAGTAATGTCGTTAATGTCTGCATGCTGTTTCTCGTTATGTTGTGGGCTGGTTATAACAGCGCCAGAAGAAAAATCAGTTCGCCTAACTCAATAGCGGCGCCGAGCGTATCGCCGGTCTGCCCGCCAAGCGTGCGCTTCAGCATCTGCCCGAACAGAAATACCGCTGCCAGAGTCACCAGCAGCGCCACGATCCCTTTCGCGCCCAGCAACCCGAGCGTGACCAGCGCGGTAATGATGAGCGTGACGGACGTATCGCGCCCCGACACTTTGCCGATAAACAGATTGCCGAGCCCCTCTTCGCGGGCGTAGCGATGACCGAACATCAGTAGCACCGCGCAGCCGCGCCCGGCAGCACAGGCCGCCGCAAGTGCCGCAATCATCGGCGCGTCGCGCAGTTGCAGTTCGCTAAGGGTGAGGATTTTCGCGGCCAGCACAAAGACCAGCGCCAGACCGCCATGCGTGCCGAGACGGCTGTCGCGCATGATCTCCAGCATCCGCTCGCGCCGCCGGGCGGAAAAGACGCCGTCGCAGGTGTCGGCAAGGCCATCAAGATGGAAGCCGCCGGTCAGTAGCGCCAGCGCCAGCACGCAGAACAGCGCCGCCAGCGGTGCGCCGCACCACGGCTGCAATATCACCAGTACGCCGCCGCTAATGGCGCCCAGCAGCACGCCGACCAGGGGGAAAGTGACAATCCCGCGCACATAATCGGCGACATCCAGCCCCTGCACCCAGCGCTCTGGCACCGGCAGACGGCTGATAAACGACAGCGTGGCGAAGAACAGTTTCATTTGATTTTGACTCCAATCCCGGAAACCATCAACCAGACGTGATCCGCCGCCTGCGCCAGCCGCTGATTGACGCGCCCGGCAATATCGCGGAAATGCCGCGCGAGGCGGTTTTCCGGCACAATCCCCATCCCCACTTCATTGGTGACCAGCACCACCGGCGACGGGCAGGCCGCGCAGGCGGCTATCAGCGTCTCAATTTCCTGCTGCACCTGCGTTTCCAGCGCGGCGTAATCCCACTGTTCCGGGTCACTCTCGCCGCCAAAGGCAAACAGCAGATTGGTCGTAAGCGTAGTGATGCACTCCAGCAGCACGGCTTCGCGGCTATCGTTGTCGGGCGTAATGATCTCCGCCAGCTGCTGCCAGCGCTCTTCGGTACGCCAGTGGGCCGGACGGCTCGCCCGGTGGTGCGCAATCCGCGCTGCCATCTCCTGATCAACGATCTGCGAAGTGGCGATATAGAGTACGCGGCTGGCGTCTGCGACCAGCGACTCGGCGTGGCGGCTCTTACCGCTGCGCGCCCCGCCGGTAACAAGGGTTAACATGTCTGCTCCTGATGTTGCTGCATAATCTGGTAGATACGATCGATGTCGACGTGCTTGCGCATGGCGTCGGCGAGGATATCAAACTGCTGCGCTTTATAGTCGGCATAATTCACGGCGATATCGAGCGGCCCCAGCCCTTTACGCTCGCGCAGGCCGTTCAGCAACGCGCGGGTAAACGCATCACTGTCGAACAGGCCGTGCAAATAAGTACCAAACACCAGGCCGTCATCGCTGACCGCGCCATCCGCCACGCGCTGACCGTTTTTCTCTAACCACAGCGCCGGGCGGCAACCGCTTTGCAATGTTGTTTCGCCCATATGGATCTCATATCCGCGCAGCGCCAGCCCGGCGCAATTCGCCAGCCAGCCGGGCAATGTCTCCGGCAAACGGGCCTCAACAAGCGTGGTGGTTTTATCCTGTGCGAAATGGGTTACGGTATTGAGCAGCCCCAGCCCCGGCTGCGTACCCAGCCCGGATTCCACCTCATCGACGATCGTCTCGCCGAGCATCTGGTAACCCCCGCAAACGCCGATCGTCGGTACGCCCGCGCGATGCCTGGCAAGCAGCGCTTTCGCCAGCCCGCTTTCGCGTAGCCAGTGAAGATCGCCAAGGGTGTTTTTACTGCCCGGTAAAATCACCAGATCCGCGCCCTGCAAGGCATCGGGCGAGCGCACGTAGTGCACGCGTACATCCGGCTGCGCCGCCAGCGCGTTAAAATCGGTGAAGTTGGAAATATGCGGAAGCTGCACCACCGCAATATCCAACGCCCGCTCGGCGGTGCTCAGGTATTTGCCTCGTTGCAGCGCCACGCCATCTTCATCTTCGAGGTCGACCTCCAGCCACGGCATCACACCGATCACCGGAACGCCCGTCAGTTCTTCAATCTGTTTTATGCCCGGCGTCAGTAGCGCGACGTCGCCGCGAAATTTATTGATAATCACCCCTTTGACCCGCCAGCGTTCATGCGGCTGGAGCAGCGCCAGCGTGCCGTAAATGGCCGCAAAGACGCCGCCGCGATCGATATCCGCCACCAGGATAACCGGGCACGCGGCCATCTCCGCCATGCCCATATTGACGATATCCCGATCGCGCAGGTTGATCTCCGCCGGGCTGCCTGCCCCTTCCAGCACCAGCGCGTCGTACTCCTGTGCCAGGCTTTGCCAGACGCGCATAATCTGCGCCCGCAGACGCGGTTTGTAGTCGTGATAGCTGACGGCATCCATGTCGGTCGCCACTTTGCCCATCAGCACCACCTGCGCTTTACGGTCGCTGGTGGGTTTAAGCAGCACCGGGTTCATACGCACATCCGGCACGATACCCGCCGCTTCCGCCTGGAATATTTGCGCGCGCCCCATCTCCTGGCCATCCGGCGTGATACCGGAATTGAGCGCCATATTCTGCGATTTAAAGGGGGCGGTTTTCAGCCCATCCTGATAAAAAATGCGGCACAGCCCGGCCACCAGCACGCTTTTACCTACGTCTGAGGCGGTGCCCTGCAACATAATCGCCAGCGTCATGACGCCTCCTTAACCCGCATCGCCCGCATGCGGGCATAAAATTCATCTTCACTTTTACACAGCGGCAAACCCAGCTCGCTGTGCAGTTTTACCAGCCACGGCTGCGTCAGACCGGCTTTCTCAACCAGTGCGCGGTGGGCAAACACCTCGGCAGGCGTTCCCTGCGTCAGACATTCGCCGTGATGCAGCACATAGACTGCATCACAAATTTCATAAATCAAATCAATATCGTGGCTGGAGATCACCACATGATTTCCCTGCGCGACGATGCGGCGGATGATCGCCATCATCTGCGCGCGCCCGGCGGGATCAAGACCCGCGGTGGGCTCATCCAGCAGCAGATATTTTGCCTGCATCACCAGCGCGCCAGCGATGGCGACGCGCTTTTTCTGCCCGTGACTCAGGCACTGGATCGGCTGCTGACGGAAGGATTGCGCGTCCACCAGCGTCAGGGCGTCATCGACGCGGCGCGCGATCTCCGCTTCCTCCACGCCAATGTTGCGCAGGCTGAAGGCGATGTCGCTGTCGATATCGGTATAGAAGATCTGCTGATCGGGGTCCTGAAAGACGGTGGTCACCTGCTGGCGCAGCGCCAGCAACCCACGCTTGCTGTAATCGAGCGGTTTTCCCTGCCACAACACCGCCCCTTTTTGCGGGCGCAGGATACCGTTCAGGTTCATAAACAGCGTTGATTTACCGCAGCCGTTCGCGCCGATCAGCCCGGTCACCGGCTGGCGGGAAAAATCGAGCGTCAGCCCTTTCAGCGTCGGCGCATCCTGGTAACTGAACCACAGATTTTCACATGCCAGCATGCCTCGTCCCTACAGGTGAAAATCACCCTGATAAAGTTTGATATCCAGCGTGGTCGCCATCGCTTTGTAGCGCAACAGCACGCGGGTAAATAACAGGCTCACCAGCATCGCCAGCGAACGATAGCTCTGCGGCAAGGTGCGATAACCAAAGCGCAGCGTCTGCGCACGGTGAAGCGCCGCCGCCTCTTCGAGCAGGATAAAGATAAAGCGCCAGGTGAGCAGAATCTGTTCGGTCAGCAATCGCGGCACGCGCCCGCGTTTGAGCAAGAGAATCAGTTGCGGAAAGGTCAGATTGAGCACCAGCCAGAAGGTCGCCGCCAGCGCGGCGAGACTGCGCCATAACGTTGAGTTAGCTGACGCCAGCCCCTGCGGCGTTACGCCGATCCAGACACAGCCCAGATGCACGCCGTACAATAGCGGCTGTGGCTCGCGCGTCACGCTGAACAGAATCGTCACCACGCCAACCAGCAAAAAGCCCATCGGCAGAGCCATCCAGCGCAGCCAGCGCCAGAACGAGACGCGCAGCAGCCAGCAGGTAAAAATCGCCAGCGCCACCAGCAGCACCCCCTGCCCGAACGGCGGCAGGGAAAAGGCCAGCACCATCATCAGCAACCAGAACAGGAATTTACGCTCCGGCGCAACGTGAAGCCAGCGGCTCTGGTAACTCAGCCGATCAAGACCGTTCGCGATCACGCTGCCTGCCTTTCATATAACCGAGGATGTAGAAAATGACCGCGGCGCCCATCGAGCCTTGCAGGGTAAAAAGCAGGCTTTCAATTTCGCTGCTTGCTGGCTCATACAGCGGCTGGAACCACGGCTGGTAATGGGGCGCAATCGCCTGGATCTGGCTTTCCGCCTGGTTGTCGGAACCACCATATTCACCGCCGTGATGGATAAAGAACGGCAGCACCATCAGGGCGATCACCATCGCCAGCAGAATCAGGGTCTTTTTCATCTTAATGCCCCGGCGATCAGCTGTCGTTTGGTGAGCTGATCGTAAATCATCACCGTCAGCAACCCTTCTGCGATGGCAATCGGAATTTGCGTCAGGCAAAAGATGCCCATAAATTTCACGATCGAGCCGGTTGCCCCACTTTGGGGATCCGGGAATGCCACGCCCAGCTGCACCGAGGTAATAAAGTAGGTCGACAGATCCGCCAGCATGGCGCAGAGAAACACCGCCACATCGCGACGAAAACCCGCCCGGCAGGCCAGTTTCCACACCACATAGCCGACAACGGGGCCAATGACCGCCATCGACATGCCATTGGCGCCAAGCGTGGTCAGCCCGCCGTGCGCCAGCAACAGCGCCTGAAACAGCAGTACAATCGCGCCAAGAATCGCCACCACGCCGGGGCCAAACAGGATCACCGCCAGCCCGACGCCGGTCGGGTGCGAACAGCTTCCGGTCACCGACGGGATCTTCAGCGCCGACAGGACAAAAATAAACGCACCGCACAGCGCCAGCAGCACCTTCTGGTTGGTATCGTCCGCCACAATGCGGCGCAGGCGCACCAGCCCGTACCACAGGCACGGCAGGAACAGCACCCACCACGCCAGCGCCCACATCGGCGGCAGAAAGCCCTCCATAATGTGCATGGCGAAGGCATCCTGCGGCACCACCATCAGCAGCAGCGCAGCGGCAAGACCGCTGTACGACAGCTGTTTCAGTTGTTGCGTTTTCATCTTCTCTCCCACTGTTTATTCACCAGAATGGTCGAAAAATAGGGCAGCGGCTGGTCATCGCGAACCTCGCTAAGCTGCCGCCAGCACTGCTCGCCGGGCAGGGTAGCTTCCGCCATCATCAGGGCGTGCTCCAGCAGCCCCGCTTGCGCCAGCATCGCTTTGATACGGGCAAAACGGCCATAGACTTTCATCAGCACCAGGCTGTCGTGTTGCTGTAACGCCTGGCGGATTTCATCTTCCGGCGCGGTGCAGGACACCACGCCCAGCGACTGTTGCTCCATCGCCAGCGGCACCTGCGCGCGTGCGGCAATGGCGGCAAACGACGTGACGCCTGGCACAATCTCCAGCCACTGCGGCTGGCCAAGCCGTTGCAGCAGGAATACCCAGGTGCTGAACAGCATTGCATCGCCGAGGGTAATAAACCCTACCTGTTTACCGGCCTGGACTTCCGCGGCCAGCGCGGCAGCGACGTCGTCCCACACCGCTTCTTTTTCGGCGCTGTCCGCGCTCATTGGAAAGTGGCAGCAGCGGACTTCGGTCTGCGCGCCGAGGTACTCGCGCACGATGGAAAGCGCCAGGCTGTCGCCGCCTTTGCGCCCGGCCGGGGCATACAGCACATCGAGCTTTCCGAGAATGCGCGCACCGCGCACGGTGATCAGATCGGCCGCACCTGGGCCGGTACTCAGCGCGTAGAGTTTACCGCTCATGCTGCGGCCTCCATCACCTGCGCCAGCGCCTGATGCAGATGCTGGACGAACATCGCACGCACATCGGCATTCTCGCCTAAGCCCTGTAACCACGGCGTCGCAGCAATACCTACGCGCTCAAACTGCGTCTTCCACGAATCATCGTCATCGGAGGCCATGTCGTTGATCGCATGGTCGCCCGCCACCAGCATCAGCGGCATCAGGTGCACCGCTTTCACCCCTTCATGACGCAGGCCGTCGATCAACAGATCGATTTCCGGGTAGCTCTCTACCGCGCCAACCCGCGCCGGAAAACGGTGAGCCGCCATCATATGGTCGAGGCAGGCGTAAGCCGCAAAAGCGTGATGGCTGGCGCCGTGGCCCATAAACACCACGCGCTCATCGGCCGCGACCTGCGGCATCTGCCGGGAGAGCGCCTGCATCAGATGCAGATAATCTTCGTGGCTGCTGAGCAGCGGCGCGCCAATTACCAGCCGTTTGAACAGCGGGCGCAGCGTCTGGACTTCACGCACGATTTTTTCGTATTCGTCGCCGTTGATAATGTGCAGCGACTGGATCGCCACATCCTGATACCCCTGCTCCGCCAGCTTTTGCAGCGCCTCCAGCGGCGTGTCGATATGCAGGTTGTCGCGCTGTTTGAGCTTGCGAATGATCATCCCGGAGGTAAAGGCGCGAAACAGCGCACGATCCGGGCAGCTTGCCGCCAGATCGCGCTCGCAGGCGACAATGTTCTTTTCACAAGTGTCGCGATAGCTGGTGCCGAAGCTCACCACCAGAAGGGCTTTCTTCATTCTGTTCTCCTCACTGTGCCGCCAGCCAGCGCTGCAAGCGTCCGGCAAAGGCATCCTGACTGTTGAGTAACTCGTCGCCTACGACCCGCGGTTGCGGCCGGGCAATCACAATGCACGGGATGCCAGCATCCAGCGCAGGCTGTACTTTTTCCAGATAACCGCCTTCCGCGCCGGAGGCTTTGGTGATCATCACCTCAACGCGGTACTGGCGATAAAACGCGGCGTTAAATTCAGCGCTAAACGGGCCGCACAGCGCGAAGATCTCACCCACGCCAAACCCCAGCGCTGCGCACTGCGCCAGCACATCCGCCACGGGCAGCACGCGCGCCAACAGCGTTTTCCCCGGCAATCCATCGCGCCAGCGCGCCAGATCTTTGCTGCCGGTGGTCAGCAAGATGCGCTCCCCCAGGTTACGGGCTTTGTCGCAGGCGTCCTCCAGCGTGGCGACATTGAACAGCAGCGGATGTTGCAGCTCCGGCTGTTGTTCCGGGCGCTGATAACGGCTCAGCAACACCTGCGCCTCGTTGCAGGCATGGGCAATATTGCAGCTGACCACGTCGGCGTAGGGGTGCGAAGCATCGATCACCCAGCGCGTGCGGTTCTGTTTGAGCCACGTAACCATCTCGCCCCTCTCCAGCCGCCCGCAGCGCACCTGACCGCGAATGTTGCCTGCCAGTTGCGCGCCGGTCGGCGTGGCGACCGACAGCGTGTAAGGCACTCCGGCTTCATCCAGTTGCTGGCAAATCAGCCGCGCATCGCTGGTGCCGCCAATCACCAGCACCTCGCCTGCTGTCACAGGGTGTAACCGCGTGGGGTGATCATCAGACCGTTTTGTACATAGGTGGCGCGGTTACCGACAATCACCAGGCTGGTCATATCAACGGGTGCAAAATCCATCTCGCCGAGCGTGGTCAGCCATTTTTCCTCTTTCTTGCGCCCGGCGGATTTCACCACGCCCACCGGCGTGTTGGCGCTTTTGCTGGCCGCCAGCAGTTCGAATGCTCGCGCCAGATGCCCTTCGCGGCCCCGGCTGCGCGGGTTGTAAAAGCAGATGACGAAGTCCGCCTCGCCCGCCGCGATAATGCGCTTTTCAATAACCGGCCACGGCGTCATCAGGTCGCTCAGGCTGATATGGCAGAAGTCGTGCATCAACGGCGCGCCCAGCAGCGCAGCGGCGGCGATGCTGGCGGTCATGCCCGGCACCAGCCGCACTTCTACAGCCAGCTGTTGCTTGTTGACCAGCTCGAGCACCAGCCCGGCCATGCCGTAGATCCCGGCGTCGCCGCTACTGACCAGCGCCACGTTATGCCCGGCCTGCGCCAGTTCAATTGCCGCCTGGCAGCGCTCAATCTCTTTGCACATACCGGTTTTGATCACCTGCTTATCGCCGGTGAAGGCTTTGACGAGGTGGGTGTAGGTTTTGTAGCCCACCACGATTTCCGCCGCCTGTAACGCTTCGATGGCCTCCATGGTCATCATTGCCTGTGAGCCGGGGCCAATCCCGATTACCGTTAACATCAGTGCGAAACTCCCAAAGTAATTGTCACGCCCTGCTCCCGCAGGGTCTCGCCGACCAGTTGCCCCTGGCTCATCAGCCAGGCAGCAGGGCCGGAAACGCTACCCACGCCCGCGGTCTGCCGGACAAAGTCCGAGGCCGGAAAGCGATGCTCGTGCTCACGCAGCGCCTGCGCGGTAAAAATTTCAAACGGCACCCGCAGGCTCTCCGCCAGTTGCAGTAGCCCTTTCTCATCCTGCTTTAAGCGGATGCTGCCAATCGCCCGCAGCGCCAGCGGATCGAAGGCCTGCGCCTGAAACTGGCGTTGCAGTAACGCCGACAGCAAGGCAAACGGCGTATCGCGCCGACAGCCGATCCCTGCGACCACACGCTTTGGCACCAGTTTGAACACCGGCACGGGCAGCGCGGGCAGTTGCGCTCGGATGGACACGCAGACCAGCCCGTCCAGTTCCGGTAGGGCGTCAAGGCTCGATACGGGGATAAAACCCCGCGTGTCGCAGCGTGCCACTTCCTCACGCAGCGTCTCTTCACACCACAGGCCGATGCGTTTACCGCTGACCAGCATGTGGTTGATGGTCTTTACCGCCGCGCGAAAATCCGCCATCCGCGCATCAAGCTGACAGGCCAGCGTATCCAGCGCCGCCAGTTCGTTTACGTCGGTCGCCGTGGTGATCACCGGATCGGCATCCAGTACGCCCGCCAGATAACGCGTCAGCGCGTTCCCGCCGCCGTAGTGGCCGGAAAGCAGGCTGATCGCATGCTGGCCGCGTTCATCAATAACGATCACCGCCGGATCGAGAAATTTGTCGTTGACCAGTGGGGCAATCGCCCGTACGGCAATGCCCGTTGCGCCGATAAATACCACCGCCGAATAGTGGCAAAAGGCCTCGCGCAGGGTCTGCGTAAAGCTGCCTGCAAAAGGCTGAAAGCCATCGATGAGCAGCTTCTCGCTGGTAAAACAGGTCATCGGCAGCGCCGCTTTCAGACGGCTCGCCAGCGCCACGCCGCCCGGCGTCAGGCAGAACAGCGCAATCGATTCAGGCTTTACGGTATTCATGGCTGAAGTCCGCCGCATAAAGCCGCGAGTAGTGGTACTCCTCGCCAAGAAATGCGCCAACAAGGATCAGCGCGGTTTTACGGATGCCTGCTTCACGCACTTTGTCGCCGATATCGGCCAGCGTGCCGCGTACCGTCTGGCTCTCGGGCCATGTGGCTTTGTAGATCACCGCCACCGGCGTGGTCTGCGGATAGCCGCCTTCCATTAAGCGCTCCGCCACGCGGTGGATGCGCTGCACGGAAAGGTAGATAGCCATCGATGTCTGATGGCTGGCGAAGGATTCAAGCTGCTCGCGCTCCGGCACCGGCGTACGCCCTTCCAGGCGGGTAATGATCAGGCTCTGCGATACTTCCGGTACGGTGTACTCAACGCCCAATTCTGCCGCCGCGCCGAGAAACGCGCTGACGCCCGGCACGACCTGCCACTGGATGCCGCGCCGGGTCAGTTCTTCCCCCTGTTCACGCACCGAGCCGTAAAGCGAAACATCGCCGGTTTGCAGACGCACCACGACTTTCCCGGCTTTCACTCCGGCTTCCATCAGGTCGATAATTTGCGCAAGATGCAGTTCGGCGCTGTCATGGCAGACCGCTCCAGCCGGGCAATACTCCAGCAGTTCGGTGTTGATGAGCGATCCGGCGTAAATCACCACCTGAGCCTGTTGCAACAGCCGGTAGCCTTTCAGAGTGATCAGTTCGCGATCGCCCGGCCCGGCGCCGACAAACCAGACCGTTTGTGCATCAGCGTTATCAGGCATGCTGCTTCTCCTTTTCGCAGGAAATCAAAAAGACAGGATTATTCGCTTTGAAGTAATGACCGCTGCCCAGCCCGGTGAGCAAGGAGACCTGGATTTGCTGGCAATCCAGCGCGGCAACCCGCAGGGTGCGCAGGTGTGAGAGCGCGCTGTTAAGGTTCTCCTGCAAAATAAAGGTCATCACCAGCCGTCCGCCGGGGTGAAGCTGCGCCAGCGACCAGTCAATCAGTTGCATCAGGTTGCCGCCGCTGCCGCCGATAAACACCGCATCGGCAAGCCGCTCGACAAACAGCGGCGCAGCGCCGGTGACGATGGCAATGTTGCGACAGCCAAAGTGCAGGCAGTTATCTTCCAGCAGGCTCAGCGCCGCCGGGTTACGCTCAATGGCGGTAACCTGCAAGCCCGGATGCGCCAGCGCCGCTTCAATACTGACGCTGCCGGTTCCCGCGCCGATATCGATCAGGTGCTGCGCGCGGTGCAACTCCAGCTTCGACAGCGCCAGCGCGCGCACCGCCTCTTTGGTCATCGGCACCTTTTCACCACGGATAAACAGCTCATCTTTCATTGAGGATCACCACCACATTCATCGCATATTCGGCCTGGACTTCCGCCGGACGCAGCCGGTGGATACGCTCATCGTCCAGCCCTAAGTTTTCACCGATCACCAGCCAGCACTTTTCTGCGCCGCGCGCTAACAATGCCTCCGCAATCGCTTTTGGCCCGCACTTTGCGTCAGTGACCATCGCCACTTTGCGCGCGCGGGCCAGCGCGTCGAAATCCACGGCCCGCCCGTGGCTGCTGGTGAGCCAGATGTCATTCATATCGATGCCCGTGCGTGCGCAGAGATATTGCACGGCGCTGATACCGGGAATAATGCGCAACTGCCCGATACCGAAATGCGCCACCAGCCGGGTGCCGATGCCGTAAAACAGCGGATCGCCGGAAGCCAGCACCACCACGCGCCGCTGCTGTTGCTGCTCAAGCCACGCCAGCAGGCCGGGGATGTCGGCATCCAGTACGCGAACTTCACCGCGAAAATCGGCAAACTGCGCCAGGTGGCGTTTGCCGCCGACCAGCACGTCGGCCTGCGCCACGGCCTCCAGCGCCTGCGGCGTCATCAGCGCGAGATTACCCGGCCCCATACCGGCAATGGTCAACATTTCAGATCTCCGGCAATCTCTTCAACCGGGCGATTCGCGCCCAGCACTTTGTTATCAAAAGAGAACAGCACCGCATCACACTGCGGCGGGTTTTGCGTGAAACGTAGCATCTGCGCGATACGCAGGCAGATCCGCTGCGCCAGATGCGTGTAAAGATGGCTGAACCCGGCAGCATCGATGTACTCCATTGCCGCTTCGGTGGTGTCGCAGTCGCTGACTTTCAGCAGCAAATCATGCGGCGCGCCGAGCAGCGCCAGGTGTGCGACCAGCGTCTCCATTCGCGCATCCGCGATATGGCTGTGGGTATGAAAAATACCGGCGGCGATTTTCACCAACTTGCCGGGATGGCCAACCAGTACGATCTGCCGGTAGCCCAGACGCACCGCCTCTTCAATCATGTAGCCAACGAAGTTGCTCATCGTCACTACCCGTTCGCCGGGGACGCCAAGCTGCTCACGCACGAAGCGCTCGCCGTGGTTGCCCGGGACGAGGATCACCCGTTCCATTCCGCCCGCGCGCTTCAGTTCCAGTTCCAGCGACAGCGAGCGTTTCCAGCTCTCTTCCGACATCGGCGTCACGATACCGGTGGTACCAATGATCGAAATACCGCCGAGAATGCCGAGCCGGCCGTTGTAGGTTTTCTTCGCCCGCTCTTCGCCTTCCGGGGCAAAAATTTCCACCTGCGCGCCGCGCGTGGGGCCAATCACTTCGCGCACGGCGGCTTCGATGGTCTGACGCGGCGTGCGGTTGATAGCCGCTTCCCCCACCGCCAGGCCAATACCTTTGCGGGTGACGGTACCCACGCCTTCACCGCCGCGCAGAACAATCTGCTCATCATCGGTGAGCGTGACGCGGGCAAAGATCAGCATGCCGTGGGTGGCATCCACATCGTCGCCGCCGTCTTTGCGAATGGCGGCAATCGCCTGCTGGCCTTCAATGTGCGGCGATTCCACATTCAAATGCAGGGTGACGCCGGAGGGAGTAACAATCGAGACCTGATGAATAATGTGCTGGCGCAGCACCATCAACGCGGCGACTTTTGCCGCTGCGGTGGCGCAGGAACCGGTGGTATAGCCTTTGCGAAGCGCTTTACCGTTGTGCCACACCAGATCGTCGAAGGTCTGGCTCATTGCGCCGCCTGCAAGTGATAGAGCAGCGCATTAATAATTGCCGCCGCCACATTACTGCCGCCCTTGCGACCCTGCGCGGCAATGGCGGGCAAACCGCTCTCTACCAGCGCTGCTTTCGATTCCGCAGCGCCAACAAAACCGACCGGCACGCCGACCACGCCGCTGACGGGCACCTTATGTTCCAGCAGGCGGAACAAAGCCGTGGGCGCATTGCCGAAAACAAAGATTTTCTCTTCTGCTTCCGTCAGCGCCAGATCGACCGCCGCCATCGAACGGGTGATCCCCTCCTCTTTGGCTTTACGTACTACGCGTGGATCGGAGATGTAGCAACGCACTTCGCCGCCAAACTCCGCCAGCAGCCGCTTATTAATGCCGGCAAGCGCCATCGTGGTGTCGGTATAAAGGGTGCAGCCTTGCGTTATCGCCCCGCACAGGCGTTGCAGCGCATCACTGGAAAACCACAAAATATCGAGCCAGTCGAAGTCAGCGGTGGTGTGGATGACCCGTTTGATTACCGCCTCATGCAACGGGCTGGCAAAACGAAAATCGGGGCGGGTTTGCTGGATAATCTCGCCGATAATGACAAAACTTTTGGCTTCAATAGCCTGCGGTTGCTGCAAATAATCCATCGTCTTCATCCTTATGCGCCCGCGAGGGCAAGGTGTATCAGCGCAAACAGCGCCAGCGCCAGCGTGGCGGCAAGCCACATCATGCGAATGGTGCGCGGAATGTCATCCGGCGTAATGGCGCGGAGCTCATCGCCAATCCACGGTTTTTCGACCCGCTGGCCGAAGTAGTCATTTGGCCCGCCAAGCCGCACGCCAAGCGCCCCGGCCACGGTGCCTTCCGGCCAGGCGCAGTTGGGGCTGCTGTGGTTGCGCCGATCGCGAAAACCGATACGCAGCGCATTGCCCGCGTGATGACCTGCGAGCCATGCTGCCATACTGAGTAACAGCCAGCTCAGACGCGCCGGGATAAAGTTGGCGACATCATCCAACCGCGCGCTGACCATGCCGATCGCGCGGTATTTTTCATGCTTGTAGCCCACCATCGAATCCAGGGTATTGACCGCTTTGTAGGCCATTGCCAGCGGCGCGCCGCCGAGCAGTAAAAAGAACAGCGGCGCGATAACGCCATCGACGGTGTTTTCCGCGACGGTCTCCACGACCGCGCGGGTGATTTGCGGCGGCTGGAGCTGCGCGGTATCGCGACCGACAATCCACGACAGCTTTTCGCGGCTTTCAGCAAGCGAACCGACGTGCAGCGCCTGCTCCACTTCCTGTGCCATATCCGCAAGACAACGCGTGGCAAGCAGGGTGTAAATCATCCATACCTCCACGCACCAGCCGAACCACGGGTGGATTGCCTGCGCCAGTGCGAGCACGCCCCAGGCAACGCTCCAGGTGATACCCACCACCAGCAGCCACATCACGCCGCCACCGATGCGCAGCGCGGTATCGCTGCGGCACACTCGCCGGACGGCGCTTTGCACGAGGTTAATCAGCGCGCCGATCCAGCGCACCGGATGCGGCCAGTGCGGCGGGTCGCCAAGGAAGCGATCGAGCAGAAATGCGACACACCAGGCCAGCAGCGTCATGACGCCCTCCTTGCGGCGGCAAACCAGTGCTCCAGCATCGCTGGACGCTGGGCGAAATGCAGATGTAAATAGCTGGCAAAAGTGTTGCCCACCTGCCAGCCGCCCTGCCAGCGCTTCAGCACTTCGCCATCGCGCGTTTTATGGCACGCCAGCACGGCATCGACGCGCGGGGTGAAATCGGAATAGTGAAACTCGTGGCCGCGCAGGGTTTCCCCTTCGCCAGCAAGCAATGTCTGCTGCGTTGCGCGGGCTTCGCAGTAACCAAAGCGGGTGAGCTTGCTGCCCATCCGGCTGTGACCGGGGATGGCGCCGACCATCGGCCACTCATCACCTGCGGCATCCACCAGCGTATCGCCGAGATACATCAGACCGCCGCACTCGGCATAGATCGCCACGCCACGCCGGTGCGCAGCGAGAATGGCATCGCGCATTGGCTGGTTTGCCGACAGCGCGCGCGCGTGCAGCTCCGGATAGCCGCCACCCAGCCACAGCATCTGGCATGCGGGCAACTCATGGTCATGCAGCGGGCTAAAACGCACGATGCGCACACCGGCATGTTCAAGCAGTTGCAGATTATCGGCGTAGTAAAAGTTGAAGGCTTCGTCGTCGGCCAGCGCCAGCGTCAGCCCTGCGCCCGCCTCTGGCGCGGGCATGGCAGGAAGCGCCCCCTGCGGCAGCGCGGTGACCTGGCTCAGGGCGAGTAAGCGGTCAATATCGAGGGTCTGTTCCAGGCGTGCGGCAAACTCCTGCCATGGCTGTGCGTTAACGACCGACTCGCGAGCAGTGACCAGACCAAGATGACGTTCCGGCAGCGCCACGCCGGGAGCCACGGGAACATATCCCAGCACCGGCAAGTCGCAGTAATGCTCAATGGCGTGTTTCAGCAGTTGAAAATGGCTGTCGCTGTTTACCCGGTTGACGATCGCTCCGGCAATGCGCAATTGCGGGTCAAAGTGCTGAAACCCCATCACCGTGGCGGCAATTGAGGTGGATACGGCTTTGCCATCAACCAGCAGGATCACCGGAAGTGCAAGCTGTTTTGCCAGCGCCGCGCTGCTGCAATAGTTGGGGTCGGTGCCGTAGCCATCGTAAAGCCCCATCACGCCCTCAATAACGGCGACATCGGCGGCGGTGAAATGTTGGCGAAACAGCGCATTTAACACAGGCGGCGGCAGCATAAAGCTGTCGAGATTACGGGAAGCCACGCCGGTAACGGCGCTGTGCCAGGCGGTGTCGAGGTAGTCCGGCCCGACTTTGAAGGGTTGCACGCGTAAACCGCGACGTTGCAGCACAGTGAGCAGCCCGAGCGTGACGGTGGTTTTCCCACAGCCGCTGCCGGTTCCGGCAAGGATAAAGGCGCTGCGTCTGTCTGACATTCCTGTAACCCCGTAGCGGGCAGGAAGAACGGAGCCAGGACGCGAGTTGACCCGGTCTTTCGACCGTACGCGACTGAGCAACCCACTTCCCACCGAAGTTGTTGATAATGTCCATCAGGCCGGTCTTCTGGCTTAGCGTCATCCTCGCCCGTCCTTCCCGATCTTACGATCAGTGGCGATTACGGGGTCGTCAGCATTACAGCAGCGGGGGCTGCGGGGGATTTACACCCCCTTCCCAGCCGCAAAATAGATTTGCGGCAAACCTGATAGATTTTTAATCACGGCGCGTCATTATCACCCTGATTTTTCCCTGAGCGCACTATATCGCAGCAGGGAAATAAAAACGGGTTCAGTTTATCTTTGAGCAAATAATAATTTGTTGCGCTATGACAATTTATTGCTCACCCTTTTCATCAACTCCCGGCATATTAAGGCATCAGAGAGTTCTCAAGCCCATCCGGAATAACAAAATATTGCTAACGGTAATTTAGTCGCCCGCAATATTTGCATTATTTTGCAGACGAAATGCCTGCGGCGTCAGTTGACAGGTCTGGCGAAAAACATTGCGGAAATAGCGGGTCTGTGAGAAATCTAAATTGCGCGAAATTCTGGCGTTCGCCGGGTCGAAGTGACACTATCCGGGCTTTGATTGTGAAGGGAGTTACAGCGTGGCGTTGGCGCACTGTCCCGCATCGTGCGGTGAAATAATCCAGGGCTGGATCCTGGGAGGTGAAAAACTGGTCTCCTGTCCGGTGGACTGGTACAGCAGTGTCGAAGTCACCCACGGCAAACCTCGCCTGGATGAACGGCCGCTGGTGCGTCGTATGGTTAACCAGCTGCTGGCGCACTGGCAGCTACCTGCCACACTGACGCACACATTGCGCATCGAGTGTCACTCTACCATTCCCCTGGCCAAAGGCATGGCCAGCAGCACTGCGGATATTGCCGCCGCCGCCGTGGCAACGGCCCGTCATCTTGAGCAACCGCTGGATGAGAAAACGCTGGCGCAACTGTGCGTAGCGCTGGAGCCGACCGACAGCACGATCTTTTCGCGCCTGACCCTGTTCGATCACAATAGCGCTGAAACGCAAATTACCTGCGGCGGTTTGCCGGAGTGTGACGTGCTGCTGCTTGAAAGCCCGCTAACCCTGACCACTGCCGCTTATCATCGTCTGCCACGCCAGCAGGCGCTGCTGGAAAATGCCCCTACGCTGGATAATGCATGGCGCCTGTTGCAGCAGGCCTGTGTGGAAAATGATGCCGCGCGGCTGGGAGAAGCCGCGACGTTAAGCGCGATTGCCAGCCAGGCGCTGCTACCGAAACCGGCGTTTCCCGCCCTGCTCGAGCTGGTGGAGCGTTGCGATCTGTATGGACTGAATGTTGCCCACAGCGGGAGTGTGGTTGGGTTGCTGCTTGATGGCCAGCGCCATGATGTGGAAAGCGTTCGTCGGGAGTTGAAAGAAACCGGGTTGACGGCGCACTGGCCGCAAAACTATCTGCTGAAAATGGTGGCGGGAGGCGTGCTGGAAGGGTGAGAGGCGCACCTCTCACCGCTCGCTGGAGGCGTTATTCCACTTTTGGCTCAATCGGCTTCAGTTCGCCCATGGTTTTGAGTTTTTTGGAGATTTCGCGGCGCTCTTTCGACAGTTCAGCATTTTTGATGATGTAATCATCCACGCGATCTTCGTAGTCGGTCTTCATGCTGGCGATAATGCCCTGGATCGCTTCTACGCTCATACCCGGTTTAATGTAGTCGCTCAGGTTGTCCAGCAGCAGCACGCGCTTCTGGTTATCACGGATCTTCTTCTCCACGTCCTGGATTTCACGCTGCAATTTATTTTTGCGGCGGAACAGACGCACAAACTCCAGAACATCCTGGAATGAAGGCTTACTTGTTTCCATTTTTACACCCCTGATAATGTGAGACTCGGATTCGTTAAAGCAACCACCTTAGAGGCAAACCTACCCAATGTGGTCGCATAAGACAATGGTTTTTCCTGTCGGCTATCATAACCGCAAATGTAGCTGAATCGAAACAACCCAACAACGGCATCGGGTTATCTGGCCGTTATTTGCGCAACGCCCGGCAGATCAAATGTGACAGCAGTTCCAGTTGGCGGGCCAGCTCCATGCTTAGCCAGACGTAACCGTGAATCGAGGTTTCAGCCAGCGCATCGCCTTTATGCTCACGGCTCAACTGGCGCAATTCCGCCACAATCTCACTGAGCTTTTCCGTGTTGGCCAGAATCGGCTGCGGATTGCCTTCGTACAGCGCATGCGCAATGGTCAGCAGCGTTTGCTGAGTCATCTGCTGCGTATCCTGCAGCGTACGTGCGTTGATCATCACAAAATGGCTGGTACGTGAGCTCCAGTGAGCATTGATTTGCAGCTCCAGCATGCAGACCATATTGCGGCTGACGGTCTGGATGGCTTCGAAAATCGCCTTTTGCAGATGCGTCTCTTTGCAGGCGGGCGTGATCAGTCCGCGCATCTTCACCACGTCGTTGAGGATTTTTTGCAGATGTTTTTCCAGCCGCGGCCGTTCAACCAGGTTACGGGAGAAACCCGCCTGATAAACGCGGTTGAAGGCGGTAACGTAGTTGGCCATCTGAATACGCCAGTGCAAAAAAGCCCGCTGCGGCCAGATCCCGGTAAACAGCATCGCCAGCAGCGAACCGATAATCACATCGCCGCTGCGCCACAGCGCGGTATGCATATCACCTGGCGGCGCGCCCACCACCACCGATAGCGTAATGCCAATGAGCAGCGCCTGGTAAGGCTTTTTGCCCAGCGCCAGCCAGCCACAGAGAAACATCGCCACCGCGCACCACAGCAGCATCACGGGCAGCGAGAGAAGCTCCAGTTTTAATGCCACCAGACCCAGCGCCGCACCCAAAATTGTGCCGCCAATGCGCTCAAATGCGCGCGGAACCACGTTTCCCCAAAAGGAGATCGGCCCCATCAACACCACCAGCGTGATCAGTGGCCAGGTTCCCTCTGGTACCTCCAGCAGACGGATCAGCAAAAAGGTCAGAATAAAAGCCAGCGCGATACGCACACCGTGTACGACACGATAATGGCGGTAAAGACGAATTTCGAAAGGACTGAGTGATTTGTCGCGACGCACAGTCGCTTCTCCCGATTGAACCGACAAAGGCGCAATTGTAGGATTTTTCGGACTCAGATAGCACCCTCTGCGATAAAAAAAGAGGCGACAGCGCTTCCTGTTGCCTCTTCCGGTTATTTTATCGCTTACAGATTTTTCGACTCAACCGGGATATGCATGTCGATTTCCCAATAACCATCCTGCTGTGCGTCGTTCAGGTAGACTTCAAAGCAGGGACCCGCGGCAATTTGCACGGATTGATCGCTAAGCAGTTCATCAAAGAAGAGATCCCAGCACGCTTCGAACTCTTCGTTGTACACCCGCGCCTGTGCCACGGCGTACTGGCCGCCGGGAATGTCGGTGAGGATCACCCCTTCGCTATTTGCCGGGATTTGAAAGCCAGCATCGACGGTGATAGCAACGTCAGCGCGCAGCTTTTCCGGCGGCACTTCGTCAGGGTTATCGTAATAGGCGCACACCCACTCCAGCGGTGCGATCTTATTGCTGTCGACCCACATCATTAGCTGTTTAAAACCCTGCTTCACCGTCACATCCCAGGGCCCGACCAGATGGAACCCGGCGATACGACGTTTTTCCAGTTGCTTCACGTTGTAGCTCATGTTGACTCCCTTAGCGTTACTGTGTGTTTATACAGTATAGCGTTCCGACGATCGCCTGGCATGTCGGAGTCATCAATTATGCGAGCAGACTCGCATCACCGCCACTCTGCCCGCACGCGCGTTAACCTTTATGATGCAGCCAGTCGCTCAGACGCGAGAACACGCCGCCTTTGCCGACACTTTCCAGCGTGACCAGCGGCCAGTGAGCGATCAGTTGGTCGCGATCGTAGAGTTGAATCTCCCCCACCTGCTGATGTGCAGCCAGCGGCGCATTCAGCTCTTTACTGCTCAGCACATACTTCGCCTTGACGTTCTGCACTTCTGTTTTTGGTAGCACCAGCCAGTAATCCTGATCCGTACCCACCGCAATCTGCTCTTTATCGCCGTACCACACGCGCTCGCTGCCGACTTTTTTGCCGTTACGCAAAATTTCGACGGTATCGAAGTTTTGTTGTCCCCAGTGCAGTAATTTGCGCGCCTGATCTTCCCGGCCTTTCGGGCTGTCTGCGCCCATAATCACCGCAATCAGGCGGCGCTGACCGTCAACGCTGGAGGCAATCAGGTTGAAGCCTGCACCTGAAGTGTGACCGGTTTTCAGCCCGTCGACGTTGAGGGTTTTATCCCACAATAACCCGTTACGGTTTTGCTGGGTGATGCCGTTCCACGTCAGGCTTTTTTCGCTGTACATGTGGTAGAAATCCGGCTCGCCGTGAATGATGGCGCGGGACAGTACCGCCAGATCGTAGGCCGAACTGTGCTGCCCTGGCGCATCCAGCCCGTGGACAGTTTCGAAGTGAGTGTCGCGCAGATTCAGCTTCTGCACATAATCATTCATCATGGTGACAAATTGCGGCTGACCGCCTGCAACATGATCGGCCAGCGCCACGCAGGCATCGTTACCCGAATCGACAATCAGACCACGGCTCAGATCGCGCACGGTCAGGCGATCGCCGGGCTTCAGGAACATCAGCGATGAACCGTCAAAAACCGGGTTGCCTTTCGCCCACGCATCCTTCCCTACCGTCACCACATCATCCGCGCTGATACGATGGCTGTCGATTGCCCGATCCACCACATAGCCGGTCATCAGTTTGGTCAAACTCGCCGGATTACGCTGCTGATGCTCGTTGCCCGCAGTTAAGATTTGCCCGGTGGTGTAATCCATCAATACCCAGGAGCCAGCCTGAATAGCTGGCGGCTGTGGGGCAAAAGGTAAGTCGTCGGCCTGGGCGTTATGTACGCAAATCGCCAGCAAAGAAGCAGCAAACAAACGGCGTTTCAATGAAATATCCTCAATAGCATCTAAAATCGCTGTCCTTTTTACGGAACTTCGCGTGTCGTTACCTGATTAAATTGCAAAAAAATGTGACACAGATCAGTTTTAACGCACTGTTTTTGCGAGGTTCTGCGGAACAGTGACCGGTTTTTCTTCGGTACACAGGGGGGATGGTTTACCATAAGCGACATATTTACTGACAGGATGAGCAACTGGTGTCTGATTCCGCCGCAACGCCCACTTTTCTCTTTCACGATTATGAGACTTTCGGTACCAGCCCGGCGCTGGATCGCCCGGCGCAGTTCGCCGCGCTGCGTACTGATGCCGATTTTAATGTCATCGGCGAGCCGGAAGTTTTCTACTGTAAACCGGCGGATGATTACCTGCCGCAGCCTGAAGCGGTGCTGATCACCGGTATCACGCCGCAGATTGCGCGCGCCAAAGGCGAGAACGAGGCCGCGTTCGCCCGGCGAATTCACGATCTCTTTACCGTGCCGAAAACCTGCGTACTCGGTTACAACAATGTGCGTTTTGACGACGAAGTCACACGCAATATCTTTTATCGCAACTTTTACGATCCGTACGCCTGGAGCTGGCAGAACAACAATTCGCGCTGGGATCTGCTGGATGTGATGCGCGCCTGCTACGCCCTGCGCCCGGAGGGTATCAACTGGCCGGAGAACGACGACGGCCTGCCGAGTTTTCGCCTTGAACATCTGACGAAAGCCAACGGTATCGAACACAGTAATGCACACGATGCGATGGCCGATGTGTACGCCACCATTGCGATGGCGCAGCTGGTTAAAGCAAAACAGCCGAAGCTGTTTGACTATCTCTATAGCCATCGCAACAAGCAGAAACTGGCGGCGCTGATCGATGTTCCGCAGATGAAGCCGCTGGTACACGTTTCCGGCATGTTCGGCGCGTGGCGCGGCAATACCAGTTGGGTTGCGCCGCTGGCCTGGCACCCGGAGAACCGCAACGCGGTGATTATGGTGGATCTCGCGGGCGATATGTCGCCGCTGCTGGAACTGGATGCCGATGCGCTGCGCGAGCGTCTGTACACGCCAAAAGCGGATCTCGGCGAGAACGCAGCAGTGCCGGTGAAGCTGGTGCATCTGAATAAATGCCCGGTGCTGGCGCAGGCCAATACGCTGCGCCCGCAGGATGCGGAGCGTCTGGGCATTAACCGCCAACAGTGTCTTGATAACCTGCAAATTCTGCGCGACAACCCGCAGGTGCGGGAAAAAGTGCTGGCCATTTTTGCCGAAGCCGAACCCTTCGTGCCGTCAGAGAATGTTGATGCGCAGATCTACAACGGCTTTTTCAGCGATGCCGACCGCGCAGCGATGAAAATCCTGCTCGAAACCGAGCCGCGTAACCTGCCCGCTCTCGATATTACCTTTGCCGACGGGCGCATTGAAAAGCTGCTGTTTAACTACCGGGCGCGCAACTTCCCCGGTACGCTGGATGAAAACGAGCAGCAGCGCTGGTTGCAGCATCGCCGTAACGTCTTTACGCCAGAGCATTTGCAACAGTACGCCGAACAGATCCAGGCGCTGTTCCAGCAACACGACGGTAACAGTGAAAAGCAGGCGCTGCTGAAGGCACTGTGGCAGTACGCGGAAGAGATTGTCTGAGCGCGAGTAGCCTGACCTGAAAGCATAAAAAAACCGGAGGCCTTGACCTCCGGTTTTTTGTCTCTGCGTAAAGCGAGTTACGCGATATCTTCGTACTGCGGCACCGGGTTGCGGAAGCTGCGGGTGACACAGGCCAGATAAACCAGGCCGATTGCGCCCCAGATGAGGCCCAGAATCATTGAGCTCTGCTCAAGGTTGATCCACAGCGCGCCCACTGTCAGCGCACCGCATACCGGCAGAACCAGGTAGTTGAAGTGATCTTTCAGCGTTTTGTTGCGTTTTTCACGGATCCAGAACTGCGAGATCACCGACAGGTTCACAAAGGTGAATGCCACCAGCGCACCAAAGTTAATCAGCGCCGTTGCCGTGACCAGGTCGAATTTAATCGCCAGCAGCGCAATCGCGCCAACCAACAGAACGTTCCACGCTGGGGTACGCCATTTCGGATGCACATAGCCGAAGAAACGGGACGGGAACACGCCGTCGCGGCCCATTACGTACATCAAACGGGAGACGCCCGCATGCGCCGCCATACCGGAAGCCAGTACGGTAACGCTGGAGAAGATCAGCACGCCCCACTGGAAGGTTTTACCGGCAACGTACAGCATGATTTCCGGCTGTGAAGCGTCCGGATCTTTAAAGCGGGAGATGTCCGGGAAGTAGAGTTGCAGGAAGTAAGATGCCGCGATAAACACCACGCCGCCGATCAGGGCGGTGAGGAAGATAGCGCGCGGGATCACGCGTTCAGCGTCTTTGGTCTCTTCAGACAGCGAGGAGATGCCGTCAAAACCGAGGAACGAGAAGCACAAAATGGTTGCGCCAGTGATCATCGGCACAACGTGCGCGCCTTCAGACCAGAACGGACGGGAACTGACCAGCGTGCCCGCACCTTCACCGTGTGAAACGCCGTAAATGATCAGGCCGACAATGACCGCGACGATGCCCATTTGCAGGATCACGATCAGGGTGTTGAAGTTCGCCACGGTCTTGATGCTGCGCAGGTTAGAGATGGTCATGAAAGCCACCAGCGCGACCACGAAGAGCCACGACGGTACGGACGGCACCAGCGCTTCGAAGTAAATTTTCGCCAGCAGAATGTTGATCATCGGCATGAACAGGTAGTCCAGCAGCGATGACCAGCCGACCATAAAGCCGACAGCCGGAGAAATAGATTTTTGTGCGTAGGTGTACGCAGAGCCTGCGGACGGGAAGCGGCGCACCAGCTTACCGTAGCTCAAGGCAGTAAAGAGGATGGCGACCAGCGCAAACGCATAAGCGGTTGCGACATGACCATCGGTCAGGCCGGAGACGATACCAAATGTATCGAACAGCGTCATCGGCTGCATATAGGCAAGGCCCATCATTACAACCGGAATTAACGTAAGGGTCTTACGTAATTCCACGCGAGAGGTTTTTGGAGTAACGTTATGCGACATGGCTATCTCCCAGAACGGTGTGTACCGCCGCAAAAGCAAAAAATTGCCCCATTTTGTGTTCTTTCCTCAGCGACAACGACTGTCGGTTTTTAAATGTGTATCTATCCGGTACGAAGCCCGGCCTCTTTTATTGAATGACGTTTTTGCCCGCAAAAAAAATAACCGACGGATTAAGGTCGGTTACTCTCTATTTTTTGCAGCGGCACATTTTGCACCAGATTGAGGCGCGATGACAATACAGTGCAAACCAACTCACTGCATTGGTGCAATCAATTGACTGATTTTTAAGCCTTTGGCGAACTATTAATCATACTAATAGCATTTTTTGCACAAAAATCGTCACGACAGCGGCATATTAAACGGATCGGGGTAGAGATATTCGAAGCCCAGCTCATTGCAAATCCGGCTGCCATCAATCACTTTGCCCTTCTCGCGAGCGGTTGATTCGAGAAAATGCGGCGGTGCCAGTCCAAGCTGGCGCGCCATCTGCGGATAAAAACTTTCCCGTGATGGATGAGCTGGCGCACAAAGGTTGTAGATATGCCCGCCTTTGGGCGCCTGTAACAGCAGCGTGATAGCCGCAATGACATCTTCCAGGTGCACCAGATTAACGCCATGCTGGCCGTCGGGCGCGGTTTTTCCGGCGAGGAATCGCCCCGGGTGGCGCGCAGGCCCAACAAGCCCCGCCAGGCGCAGAATATCAACGGAAGTCCCCGGCAAATTGTGCAGCCAGTCTTCCAGCTCTTTCAGCACCCGCCCGCTGGCCGTCACCGGCTCGCGCGGCGTGCTCTCTTTCACGACGCCAGCTGCATCGCCATATACCGACGTCGAACTGGTAAAGATGATGCGCGGAATACGATACGCCAGCGCGCTGTCAACAATTTCCTGCACCGCCTGCAAATAGAACGCTTCGCCAGGCCCGCTGCGCCGCGCGGGAAGCGTAATCACCAGCGCATCGACGTTCATCAGCGCGTCGAGATCGTCCGTATCACACACCAGTTCCGGCTCGAGATTCAGCAAATAACTTTCGATACCGCACATGCGCGCGGCTTCCACGCCATCGGGGCGGGTTTTGCTGCCGGTCACCTGCCAGCCCCGCGCCATTAATGATAATGCCAGCGGCATGCCCAGCCATCCTAACCCGACAATTGCTACCTTTTTCATGCTTCCTCCCCTTCCTTTCCGGCACCTGACTCTTCAAGGCTACGCCAGCCAGCGACAACTGACAATTCATACAATGTATATGAAATGAATGAATGATTAAAAAAGCCCTTGCGTTTGTCAGCTAAAGTGGTTTAGGTTAATCAGCATTATGTGAATAAGCATTCATTGAGAATTTTATGACCCGCGTTCAATTTAAACACCACCATCATCACCATCATCCTGACTAGTCTTTCAGGCGATGTGTGCTGGAAGACGTTTGGATCTTCCAGTGGTGCATGAACGCAGAGAAAGCCCCCGGAAGATCTTCTTCCGGGGGCTTTTTTTTGAACCAAATTCAGCAGGATAACGAGGACAACAGAATGTTAGATAACACGCGTTTACGCATAGCTATTCAGAAATCCGGCCGCCTGAGCGATGACTCTCGCGAACTTCTGGCCCGTTGCGGCATTAAGATCAACCTGCACACGCAGCGTCTGATCGCGCTGGCGGAAAATATGCCGATCGATATTCTGCGCGTACGCGATGACGACATTCCGGGGCTTATCATGGACGGCGTCGTTGACCTGGGCATTATTGGCGAGAACGTGCTGGAAGAAGAGTTGCTGACCCGCCGCGCGCAGGGCGAAGATCCGCGCTACTTCACCCTGCGCCGTCTCGATTTCGGTGGTTGCCGCCTGTCGCTGGCCACGCCGGTGGATGAGTCCTGGAACGGCCCGGAAGCGCTGGACGGCAAACGTATCGCCACCTCTTACCCGCACCTGCTGAAACGCTATCTGGATCAGAAAGGCGTCTCTTTCAAATCCTGTCTGCTGAATGGTTCTGTTGAAGTTGCCCCGCGCGCCGGTCTGGCCGACGCGATTTGCGACCTGGTATCAACCGGCGCCACGCTGGAAGCTAACGGTCTGCGCGAAGTCGAAGTGATTTACCGCTCGAAAGCGTGCCTTATCCAGCGCGACGGCGAGATGAGCGACGCCAAACAGCAACTGATCGATAAACTGCTGACCCGCATCCAGGGCGTTATTCAGGCCCGCGAATCGAAATACATCATGATGCACGCGCCAAGCGAGCGTCTGGAAGAAGTTGTTGCCCTGCTGCCGGGCGCTGAACGCCCAACCATTCTGCCGCTGGCGGGCGACCAGCAGCGCGTGGCAATGCACATGGTGAGCAGCGAAACCCTGTTCTGGGAAACGATGGAAAAACTGAAAGCGCTGGGCGCCAGCTCCATCCTGGTTCTGCCGATTGAGAAGATGATGGAGTAAGGCCATGAGCTTCAATACCGTAATTGACTGGAACAGTTGTAGCGAACAACAACAACGCGACCTGCTGATGCGCCCGGCTATCTCAGCCTCGGAGAGCATTACCCGCACGGTGGTGGAGATCCTTGATAATGTCCGCGCACGCGGCGATAACGCGCTGCGCGAGTACAGCGCCAAATTCGACAAAACGCAGGTTGATGCGCTGAAAGTCACCGCTGACGAAACCCGCGAGGCCAGCGCCCGACTGAGTGACGAACTCAAGCAAGCGATGGCCGTGGCGGTAAAAAATATCGATACCTTCCACAATGCGCAAAAATTGCAGGCGGTGGATGTGGAAACGCTGCCTGGGGTGCGCTGCCAGCAAGTGACCCGCCCTATCGCCTCCGTCGGCCTCTATATTCCCGGTGGTTCGGCTCCGCTGTTTTCTACGGTACTGATGCTGGCAACGCCAGCGCGTATCGCCGGATGCCAGAAAGTGGTGCTCTGCTCGCCGCCGCCGATTGCCGATGAAATTCTCTATGCCGCGCAGCTGTGCGGCGTACAGGAGATCTTTAAAGTCGGCGGCGCGCAGGCCATTGCGGCGCTGGCTTTCGGTACTGAATCCGTACCAAAAGTTGACAAAATCTTCGGACCAGGCAACGCCTTTGTTACCGAAGCCAAACGCCAGGTGAGCCAGCGTCTGGATGGCGCGGCCATTGATATGCCGGCTGGCCCTTCTGAAGTGCTGGTGATTGCCGACAGCGGCGCAACGCCGGATTTTGTGGCCTCCGATCTGCTGTCGCAGGCGGAACACGGCCCCGATTCCCAGGTGATCCTGCTGACGCCGGACAGCAACATGGCTTCCCGCGTCGCCGAGGCCGTTGCGCGTCAACTGGCGGATCTGCCGCGCGCGGAAACCGCTCGCCAGGCGCTCTCTGCCAGCCGCCTGATTGTGGCGCGAGATCTGGCGCAGTGCGTGGCGATTTCCAATCTTTACGGCCCGGAGCACCTGATTATTCAGACCCGCGACGCCCGCTCGCTTGTCGATGGCATCACCAGCGCCGGTTCGGTGTTCCTCGGCGACTGGTCGCCGGAATCGGCTGGCGATTACGCTTCCGGCACTAACCACGTTCTGCCGACCTATGGCTATACCGCAACCTGCTCCAGCCTGGGGCTGGCGGATTTCCAGAAACGCATGACAGTGCAGGAACTCTCGCGCGACGGTTTTGCGCAGCTTGCCAGCACCATCGAAACGCTGGCGGCGGCTGAACGTCTGACCGCCCACAAAAACGCCGTCACCCTGCGCGTCAAGGCGCTGAAGGAGCAAGCATGAGCATTGAAGAACTGGCGCGTAAAAACGTACGCGAACTGACGCCTTACCAGTCTGCCCGCCGCCTGGGCGGCAAAGGGGATGTCTGGCTGAACGCCAACGAGTTCCCGACGGCAGTGCAATATGAACTCACGCAACAGACGCTGAACCGCTATCCGGAGTGCCAGCCGAAAGCGGTTATCGAAAATTATGCGCAGTATGCCGGGGTGAAACCGGAGCAGGTGCTGGTCAGCCGTGGCGCCGATGAAGGCATCGAACTGCTGATCCGCGCTTTCTGCGAGCCAGGCCAGGATGCGGTTCTGTTCTGCCCGCCGACTTACGGCATGTACAGCGTCAGCGCCGAAACGCTGGGTGTCGAATACCGTACCGTGCAGGCGCTGGCAGACTGGCAGCTCGATTTACCGGCTATCGCCGACAAACTGGACGGCGTGAAAGTGGTCTATGTTTGCAGCCCGAACAACCCGACCGGACAGATTATCAAGCCGCAAGATATGCGCGTCTTGCTGGAAATGACGCGCGGCAAAGCTCTTGTGGTAGCCGATGAAGCCTATATCGAATTCTGCCCGCAGGCGACGCTGGCCGGCTGGCTGGCGGAATATCCGCATCTGGTGGTGCTGCGCACGCTGTCGAAAGCCTTTGCGCTGGCCGGTCTGCGCTGTGGTTTCACGCTTGCCAATGAAGAGGTGATCGCCCTGCTGCTGAAAGTGATCGCCCCTTACCCGCTCTCTACGCCGGTGGCCGACATCGCCGCGCAGGCGCTCAGCCCGCTGGGCATTGTGGCGATGCGTGAGCGTGTGGCGCAGATCCTCGCGGAACGCCAGTATCTGGTTAGCGCATTAAAGGATATTCCGTGCGTTGAACAGGTGTTCGACTCGGAAACGAACTATATTCTCGTGCGCCTGACAGCCTCCAGCACGGTGTTTAAATCTTTGTGGGATCAGGGCATTATCCTGAGAGACCAGAACAAACAACCCTCTTTAAGCGGCTGCCTGCGTATCACCATCGGCACCCGCGCAGAGAGCCAGCGCGTCATCGACGCCTTACGTGCGGAGCAAGTATGAGCCAGAAGTACCTGTTTATTGACCGTGACGGAACACTGATTTCCGAGCCGCCGAGCGACTTTCAGGTCGACAGATTCGACAAGCTGGCCTTTGAGCCAGAGGTCATTCCGGTGCTGCTGAAGCTGCAAAAAGCGGGTTACCAGCTGGTGATGATCACCAATCAGGATGGTCTGGGCACCAGCAGCTTCCCGCAGGCCGACTTCGATGGCCCACATAACCTGATGATGCAGATCTTCACCTCGCAGGGGGTGAATTTTGAAGAGGTGCTGATCTGCCCACATTTTCCTGACGATGGCTGCGACTGCCGCAAACCGAAGGTGAAAATGGTGGAACGCTGGCTGGCGGAACAGGCGCTGGATCGCGCCAACAGCTATGTGATTGGCGACCGCGCAACCGATATCGAACTGGCGGACAACATGGGGATCGGCGGTCTGCGCTATCACCGCGAGACGCTGAATTGGGCGATGATCGGCGAACAACTGACGCGCCGCGATCGTTATGCGCACGTGGAACGCACCACCAAAGAGACGCAGATTGATGTCAAAGTGTGGCTGGATCGCGAAGGCGGCAGCAAAATTCACACCGGCGTCGGTTTCTTCGACCACATGCTGGATCAGATCGCCACCCACGGCGGTTTCCGCATGGAGATCACCGTTAAAGGCGATCTCTATATTGACGATCACCACACGGTGGAAGATACCGGCCTGGCGCTGGGCGAAGCGCTGAAACTGGCGCTGGGCGACAAGCGCGGCATTAACCGTTTTGGCTTTGTACTGCCGATGGATGAGTGCCTGGCACGCTGCGCCATGGATATCTCCGGCCGTCCGCACCTGGAATATAAAGCCGAGTTCACCTATCAGCGCGTGGGCGATCTGAGCACCGAAATGGTCGAGCACTTCTTCCGTTCGCTCTCCTACACCATGGCGCTGACCCTGCATCTGAAGACCAAAGGCAAAAACGACCATCACCGTGTGGAAAGCCTGTTTAAAGCCTTTGGCCGCACGTTGCGTCAGGCAATCCGCGTGGAAGGCGATACCCTTCCCTCCTCAAAAGGAGTGCTGTAATGAGTGTAGTGATCCTTGATACCGGCTGCGCCAACCTGAATTCGGTGAAATCCGCCATTGCCCGTCACGGTTATGAACCGCTGGTGAGCCGCGATCCGGATGTGGTGCTGCGCGCCGACAAACTGTTTCTTCCCGGCGTTGGCACGGCGCAGGCGGCGATGGACCAATTGCGCGAGCGCGAACTTATTGATCTGGTGAAAGCCTGCACCCAGCCGGTGCTCGGCATTTGTCTTGGCATGCAGTTGCTGGGACGTTTCAGCGAAGAGAATAAAGGCGTCGATTTGCTGGGTATCATCGACCATGATGTGCCGAAAATGAAAGATGTCGGCCTGCCGCTGCCGCTGCCGCATATGGGCTGGAACCAGGTCTATCCGAAAGCGGGCAACCGCCTGTTCCAGGGCATTGACGATGGCGCGTACTTCTACTTTGTTCACAGCTACGCGATGCCGGTCAATGAGAACACCATTGCCCAGTGCCAGTACGGTGAAGCGTTCACCGCCGCCGTACAAAAAGATAACTTTTATGGCGTGCAGTTTCACCCGGAACGCTCGGGGCGCGCAGGCGCGCAACTGCTGAAAAACTTCCTGGAGATGTGATGATTATTCCCGCTTTAGATTTAATCGACGGCACGGTGGTGCGTCTCCATCAAGGCGATTATGCGCAGCAGCGTGACTACGGCAACGATCCGCTGCCGCGTTTGCAGGATTATGCTGCACAAGGTGCCGAAGTTCTGCACCTGGTGGATTTAACCGGGGCAAAAGATCCGGCTAAGCGCCAGATCCCGCTGCTGAAAACGCTGGTCGCCGGGGTGAATGTTCCGGTGCAGGTCGGCGGCGGCGTGCGCAGTGAAGAAGATGTCGCTGCCTTGCTTGACGCGGGCGTGGCGCGGGTGGTGATCGGTTCTACCGCCGTCAAATCTCCGGACGTGGTAAAAGGCTGGTTCACCCGGTTTGGGGCGGATCGGCTGGTGCTGGCGCTGGATGTGCGTATTGATGAACAGGGTACGAAACAGGTGGCAGTCAGCGGCTGGCAGGAGAACTCCGGCGTCACGCTGGAGACGCTGGTGGAAACCTACCTCGCCGTGGGCCTGAAACATGTGCTGTGTACGGATATTTCCCGCGACGGTACGCTGGCCGGTTCCAATGTTTCGCTGTACGAAGAGATTTGCGCACGCTGGCCGCAGGTGGCGTTCCAGTCTTCCGGCGGTATTGGCGATATAAATGATATTGCCGCCCTGCGCGGTACCGGCGTGCGCGGCGTGATTGTCGGACGCGCGCTGCTGGAAGGTAAATTCACTGTGAAGGAGGCCATTCAATGCTGGCAAAACGGATAATCCCTTGTCTCGACGTGCGTGATGGCCAGGTGGTGAAAGGCGTGCAGTTTCGCAATCACGAAATTATTGGCGATATTGTGCCGCTGGCGAAACGCTATGCCGAAGAAGGTGCAGACGAGCTGGTGTTTTATGACATCACCGCCTCCAGCGATGGTCGCGTTGTGGATAAGAGCTGGGTTGCGCGCGTCGCGGAAGTGATTGATATCCCCTTCTGTGTGGCAGGCGGTATTAAATCTGCCGACGATGCCGCCAAAATTCTCTCGTTCGGCGCGGATAAAATTTCCATCAACTCTCCGGCGCTGGCCGATCCTGAGTTGATCACCCGACTGGCTGACCGCTTTGGCGTGCAGTGTATTGTGGTGGGAATTGATACCTGGTTTGATGCCGCTACCGGCAAATACCACGTAAACCAGTATACCGGTGATGAAAGCCGTACCCGCGTGACAAAATGGGAAACGCTGGATTGGGTGCAGGAAGTGCAGAAGCGCGGCGCCGGAGAAATCGTGCTGAACATGATGAACCAGGATGGCGTGCGCAACGGTTACGATCTTGAGCAGTTGAAAAAAGTGCGTGCGGTATGCCATGTTCCGCTGATTGCTTCCGGCGGTGCAGGCACCATGGAACACTTCCTGGAAGCGTTCCGCGATGCGAATGTTGACGGTGCGCTGGCGGCTTCCGTCTTCCACAAACAGATTATTAATATTGGTGAATTAAAAACGTTCCTGGCAGGCCAGGGCGTGGAGATAAGGGTATGTTAACAGAGCAACAACTGGCCCAACTGGACTGGGAAAAAACCGACGGACTGCTGCCCGCCGTGGTGCAACATGCGGTTTCCGGCGAAGTGCTGATGCTGGGTTATATGAACAAAGAGGCGCTGGCGAAGACGCTGGAAAGCGGTAAAGTGACCTTTTTCTCCCGCACCAAAGGGCGTTTGTGGACCAAAGGGGAAACCTCTGGCCACTTCCTTAATCTGGTTAATATTGCCCCGGACTGTGACAACGATACCCTGCTGGTGCTGGTAAACCCGATTGGACCGACCTGCCACACTGGCACCTCAAGTTGCTTTGGCGATAATAGCCATCAGTGGTTGTTCCTGTATCAACTTGAAGAGCTGCTGGCATCGCGTAAAACCGCCGATCCGGCCAGTTCCTATACGGCCAGACTGTATGCCAGCGGCACCAAGCGTATCGCGCAAAAAGTCGGCGAAGAAGGTGTGGAAACGGCGCTGGCGGCGACCGTACACGACCGCGAAGAGCTGACGAATGAAGCCTCTGACCTGATGTATCACCTGCTGGTGCTGTTGCAGGATCAGCAGTTGGATCTGACGACCGTAATTGAGAACCTGCGCAAGCGGCATCAGTAAGGCGTAAAAAACCGGGCGCTGCCCGGTTTTTATTGTTCTGCTGGATCCCTCTCCAGTGAAAGCGGTTTGTTTACTGCTTCACTTGATAAGCCCTGATGGCATTGCGTACCAATACGAATCCCGCCCCGATCCCCCCTCCCAGCAACGTGGCCAGTACCAGCGTTAACGCTTTTTTCGGGCTGTCACGGAAAGCGGGTAGCGATGGTTTCATTACATAGCGATAAGCATGGATAGTTTGCGGGTCTACTGAAATCGACTGCAAGACCAGCAAATTCTGCCGGGTTTTAAAGTAATCATCAGAGAAGACCAGCGGTCGGGATGATTCATTCTTAATCATCGATTCCAGCGCCGTACTGCCAAGCAGGAACATGTTATCCTGCGAAATATTCTCCGCCTGCTGAACTTGCGGAGCCTGCACACCTGCTTCTTTAGCAATCGTAAGCGCCTGCGCAATCTGTTTAATCCGCAGATCCTTTTGTTCCTGCGCCACTTTTTCTTGTGTGGACAACGATTCAATCAGATTCGAGGTTTGCGCATGAATATTGTTTTGTAAGTCTTCGACCAGCTCTTTGCCAATTTTTTGGTCGATTTGTTCAATATATTGCGCCAGTTTCTGCTGAGCTTCTTTAGCCGTTGGGCCAACGTAGGTCACTTTCAACGGTAATGGCTGTCCCTGAACCGAGGCGGCAATCGTAAGGTTTTCCGGCTTTTCCTGGTTCTTTAGCGTCTCCGCCAGAGCAGAAAATGCGGCATTAAAACGCGTAATGACACGCTGTTGAATATCGTTGATATCAAAGTTGGGAGTATTAATTATTACGCTCATGGCGTTCGAATAAGCAGCAATCTGCCCGGCGTCAGGCGAACTGATCACCGCGACCGATGTCCATTTCTCTTTTGCAACGTTTATATAAGCAACAGCAAGGATAATGCTCACTGCAACGAACATTGCCACAAACCACTTCCCTCGCCAGATTTGCAATAACACATCAATGAAATCAATCTGTTCCTGCGCGTTATTTAGCTCAGTCTGGTGGTTATTTTTTTCGTACGTCATAGCAACCTTAGATAAGACATGCATGAAAAAATATTATAGTGCGCGAGTTTAGGCCCCCCTGCTTTTTTTTCTATAGGATAATATTTAAAAAATGTTTATCGTTCATTTTTTGTACCAAATGATAAATCCTTTAACTTATAGCGATTAGCCTGTCAGCATCATACAATATGCGAATTGTATTAGATGTCATAAAGGATGAGAGATGAAATTTCTGGTTACCGGCGCGGCCGGCTTTATCGGCTTCCACGTCAGCGAGCGCCTTTTGCAGGCAGGCCACCAGGTTGTAGGGATTGATAATCTCAATGATTATTACGATGTGAGCCTGAAACAGGCGCGCCTGGATCTGCTGGCCTCACCCGGCTTCAGCTTCCACAAGATTGACCTCGCCGACCGTGAAAATATGGCACAGCTGTTTGCGACGGAGAAATTCGACCGGGTGATCCATTTAGCGGCGCAGGCTGGCGTACGCTACTCGCTGGAAAATCCGCATGTTTATGCCGAATCAAATCTCATTGGGCATCTGAACGTACTGGAAGGTTGCCGCCATAATAAAGTGCAGCATCTGCTCTATGCCTCCTCCAGTTCCGTTTATGGCCTGAACCGTAAAATGCCGTTCTCTACTGATGATTCTGTTGATCATCCGGTTTCGCTGTATGCGGCAACCAAAAAAGCCAATGAGTTGATGTCCCACACGTACTCTCATCTTTATGGATTACCGACTACCGGTTTGCGTTTCTTCACTGTTTATGGTCCGTGGGGCCGCCCGGACATGGCGCTGTTTAAATTCACCAAAGCGATGCTGGAAGGCAAAAGCATCGACGTTTATAACTACGGCAAGATGAAGCGCGACTTCACCTATATCGACGATATTGTTGAAGCGATTGTCCGTATGCAGGAGGTGATCCCGCAGGCCAACCCGGCCTGGACGGTTGAAACCGGCACGCCGGCCAGCAGCTCTGCGCCTTACCATGTCTATAACATCGGCAATAGCTCGCCGGTGGAGTTGATGGATTACATTACGGCGCTGGAAGAGGCGCTGGGCATTGAAGCACAGAAAAATATGCTGCCGATTCAACCGGGCGATGTGCTGGAGACCAGCGCAGATACTCAACCGCTCTACGAAACAATCGGTTTTAAACCGCAAACCTCGGTTAAAGAAGGGGTGAAACGCTTTGTTGAGTGGTACAGAGACTTTTATAAGGTGTAAAAAACCACCTGCATAGCAGGTGGCATTGATAGCGCCCCATAGGGGCGTACTAAGTCCAGACTCTGAGAGCCTTCCCTTCACACCTCTTTTAGTTGAAGTTGGCTCTCTTCAAC
>Ga0058700_1000011_pt1 | contig 134438 bp, 130 predicted proteins | sample AgamicAtAme_FD_71365 | JGI IMG/M metagenome (GOLD analysis project Ga0058700, IMG submission 71365) | Agave microbial communities from Guanajuato, Mexico - At.Am.e | ecosystem: Host-associated > Plants > Phyllosphere > Phylloplane/Leaf | place: Guanajuato, Mexico | collected 2012-06-07 | reverse complement strand
TCCACCAGCTTGCCTTCGATGAAGAGCTGGCGCACGGCGTCGCGGGCCGAGCCGGCGGTGGTCTGCGACACGTGGGTGAACTTCACCGCCGTCACGTCGCGGAAGATGGACATGCGGCGCCGCGCATCGTCGAACGGCGACAGCGCGTAGATGGGCACCGCGCTGCGGTAGCGCGAGAGCCATTGCGCCGTGGCGCCCGACTCGGTCAACGCCACGATGGCGCGCACGCCGAGCTGGCTGGCCAGCAGCATGGCGGCCAGCGCGATGGCCTGGTCGGTGCGGTCCAGGTGGTGGCCCTGGGTCGCGGGATCTTCCTTGGGCTCGAACTGGCGCTCGGCGCCCAGGCAGATGCGGCGCAGCGCGGCCACGGCCTTGTCCGGGTGCGCGCCGGCGGCGGATTCCTCCGACAACATCACGGCGTCGGTGCCGTCGATGACGGCGTTGGCCACGTCCATCACTTCCGCGCGGGTCGGGATGGGCGAACGCACCATCGACTGCAGCATCTGCGTGGCGGTGATGACGGCACGATTGCGCTGCACCGATTCGCGGATGATCTTCTTCTGCAGGCCGGGCAGCTCGGCGTCGCCGATCTCCACGCCCAGGTCGCCGCGCGCCACCATCACCACGTCGGACGCGTCGATGATTTCGCCCAGCACCGGAATGGCGTCGGCGCGCTCGATCTTGGCCACCAGCGAGGCCTTGCCGCCGGCCTCTTCCAGCAGGCGGCGCGCCAGGTTCATGTCGGCCGCTGAACGCACGAAGGAGACGGCGAGGAAGTCGCAACCGATTTCCGCAGCGAGCTTGATGTCGGCCTTGTCCTTGTCCGACAGCGCATCCACGGAAAGGCCGCCGCCCTGGCGGTTGAGGCCCTTGCGGTCGGACAGCTTGCCGGCGACCAGCACCGTGCAATGGATTTCCGCGCCGACCACCGCGTCGACGGTGAGCGCGACGAGGCCATCATCGAGCAGCAGCACGTCGCCGGGCGCCACGTCCTTGGGCAGGTCGTGGTAGCTGACGCCCACGCGCGTGGCGTCGCCCAGCGGCGCGTTCGGGCTGCAATCGAGCACGAACTTGTCGCCGACGCGAAGCTCCACCGGGCCGTTGGCGAATTTCTCGACGCGGATCTTGGGACCCTGCAGATCGGCCAGCACGCCGACCTCGCGGCCCAGTTTCGTCGCGACATCGCGCACGGCCGTGGCGCGGGCACGATGGTCGTCCGGCTGGCCGTGGGAGAGGTTCAGGCGAACCACGTCCACGCCCTCGGCGATGATTTTTTCGAGCATGCCAGGCACGTCGGTGGCGGGACCGAGGGTGGCGACGATTTTTGTGCGGCGCAGCGGATTTTCAGTAGTCATACTTCGAGACTAGCAAAACCACGCGTGCGGTCCAGAGGGTTTTTGCAAGCATTTTGCGCGCCATCCATGCCACTCAAGTGGACTGCATCTGGCATGCGAACCAGATGAGGCGACTGGTATTGCCGTTCGCCGCAGACATGGACTCTACGCAAAACACTGGTCTGCTTATCAAGCGCATGGACGTCCAAACACTGGTGTCATGACCAGCCATCTTCCAATCCACTCGACGCTTTCGCCGGGCCGGTGGACAGCCGCGCGAAAATCGACCTGGCAAAGGGCGCGGCGCCGGCGGCATTTCGTTGTCGCAATGCAACAAAATGGCGACGAAAAAAAGCGGACCGACCCACGCAGAGCCGGCCCGCCACGACGGATGCAACCTTCCTCGCCGCGCCGTTGGCGCGACAAGGGTGTCGTCAATGCGAGAGCGTCAGGTTGAGCACTTCGGCCAGGCGGCGGCCGGCTTCGCGCAGGCGCAGTTCGGCCACCGGCAGTTCCTTGTCCACATAGGCCTGGTCGATCTTGTGGCCATTGGGGTAGATGTCGCGCGAGATCGCGCACGACTCCTCGGCCCATTGCGCGTAGGCGTTGTCATACGGCGGAATCGGCGCGGGCAAGGTCACCGTGCCCTGCCCTTCCAGCTTGTCCGCGTAGGCCTTGTAGTCCAGGCCGGTGGTCTTGAGCAGGCCCGAGTCCCACACGCTGTGCAGGTTGGTGCCCTTGTCGTTGAACTGCACCTGGTATTCGTTGCCGCCCTTGTCGTCGCGCGAACCGGCGTGCAGGGGCTGGTGCTCGTCGCCGATGAAGTGGACGACGAACTTCAGCGCCTCCAGCCGCGCCGCATCCGGCTGGCTCTTGTCGCCAAGGATCTTCACGTAGTGATCGATGCCGGCGACCACGCAGCGGTCGCCCTTGCAGTCGCGCGGCGGCGTGTAGTTGCAGTCGCCCGATATGAAGTTGATGTAGTGCAGGCCGCTGGTCTGCTTCCACAGCGCGTCCTTGGTGGGATCGTTGCGGATCTCGTCCGGCCAGCTGGCGATGTCGGCCAGCGACTTGGTGTGCTCCGGCGCCAGCAGGCGCTCCACTTCCGCCTCGGCCGCCGGGCTCAGGTGGCGCTGGGCCAGGTCGGCCACGATGCTGTGGCCAAGCTGGCCCCATGCGTGCACGGCGGGCGCCAGGGCGAGGCTGAGGAGGGCGGCGGCAATGGTTCGGCGCGGTAGTGACATGATGCGGCGGTTCTTGGCAGGGAAACGATCAAGTCTGCCACGGTCTCATGACAGGTTCGCGCCAGCAATGCTCACGCTTCGCCGGGAATGGACAGCGCCTTGCCCTCGCCATCGTGCAGGCTCACATCCACCTTGATGCCCTGGCGCACGCTCTGCGTGACGATGCAGAAGTCCTCGAACTGGGCGAGCACGCGATCGAGGTGTTCGAGCATCTCGGCCTTGTCCGCCAGTTGCAGGTCCACGCCGATATGGGTGATGCGCAGGCGGCCGTGCTCGTTGCGGTTCAGCGTGAGCCTGGCCTTGGCGCCCAGGGTGCCCGGTGCGTTCTTGTACTTGCGCAAGGCGAACAGCAGGCTGGCCGCCAGGCAGTTGGCCACCGCCGTGGCCAGCATGCGCGAGGGGTTGGGACCGGCGTCGCGGCCCAGCGGCGAGCCTTCGTCCGTGATCAGGTCGGGAATGGGCGTGTCGTCGAAGCGCACGCGGAACTCATAGTCCGACACCTGCTCGAGGGTGATCCCAAAGCTCTGTTCTGTCTCGCTCACGCCAATCTCCTGCTGGGCCGGGGCGCCCGAAAGAAAAGCCGATTCAAGCGCTTCTGGCGTCCGCTGAACAGCCCCGTCCGGGTGATCCGCGAATGGATGGGAGCTGCAGGCGGGTTCAGGCTAAAATGACGGTTTTACGGCGGTCCCACAGCCGCCATTGTCCGTCACCTCACAGGAGGACGCTGTCCCATGGCCATCAAGGTCGCCATCAACGGTTACGGTCGCATCGGCCGCAACATTCTGCGCGCGCTGTACGAAGCCGGTCGCACCAACGAGATCCAGATCGTTGCGATCAATGACCTCGGCAATGCCGAGACCAATGCGCACCTGACCCAGTACGACACCGCACACGGCAAGTTCCCGGGCACCGTGTCCGTGGACGGCGGCGATCTGATCGTCAACGGCGACCGCATCAAGGTCTGCGCCGAGCGCGATCCGTCCAAGCTGCCGTGGGGCGCCCTGGGCGTCGACGTGGTGCTGGAATGCACGGGCCTGTTCACCTCCAAGGCCAAGGCCAGCGCGCACCTCGCCGCCGGCGCCAAGAAGGTGATCATCTCCGCCCCCGGCGACAAGGACGTGGACGGCACCTTCGTCATCGGCGTGAACGACGACAAGCTCACTTCCAAGCTGGAAGTGATCTCCAACGCGTCGTGCACCACCAACTGCCTCGCTCCGCTGGCCAAGGTGCTGCACGAGAAGATCGGCATCCAGCGCGGCCTGATGACCACCATCCACGCCTACACCAACGACCAGGTGCTGACGGACGTCTATCACTCCGACCTGCGCCGCGCCCGTTCGGCCACGCACTCGCAGATCCCGACCAAGACCGGCGCCGCCGCCGCGGTGGGCCTGGTGTTGCCGGAGCTCAACGGCAAGCTGGACGGTTTCGCCATGCGCGTGCCGACCATCAACGTGTCGGTGGTGGACCTGGTGTTCGACGCCGCCCGCCCGACCACCAAGGAAGAAATCGACAAGGTCATCAGCGAAGCCGCCAACGGCCCGCTGAAGGGCATCCTTGCCGTCAACACCCAGCCGCTGGTGTCGATCGACTTCAACCACAACCCGGCCTCGTCCACCTATGACGCCACGCAGACGCGCGTCATGGAAGGCACGCTGGTGAAGGTGCTGTCGTGGTACGACAACGAGTGGGGCTTCTCCAACCGCATGCTCGACATGACGGTTGCGCTGATGGCGGCCAAGTAAGCCACGCCGACACAGCAAACGAAAAAAGCCGGGCTTAGCCCGGCTTTTTTCATGTCGGCGCGGCGAAGCTTGCCTTGCGCCGCTTAACCGAGCGCCGCGAGCGCCGCGTCGTAGTTCGGCTCGTTGGCGATCTCGCCGACCATTTCGCTGTGCACGACCTTGTTCTGGCCATCCAGCACCACCACGGCGCGCGCCGCGAGGCCGGCCAGCGGACCCGACGCGATGGCCACGCCATAGTTCTTGAGGAAGTCGTGGCCGCGCAGGGTGGAGAGCGTGACGACGTTGCTCAGGCCTTCGGCGCCGCAGAAGCGCGCCTGCGCGAACGGCAGGTCGGCGGAGATGCACAGCACCACGGCGTTATCGAGCTGGCTCGCCTTCTCATTGAAGCGGCGCACCGAGGTGGCGCAGGTGGGCGTGTCGATGCTGGGGAAAATATTCAGCACCTTGCGCTTGCCGTCAAAGCTGGCGAGCGTCACATCGCTCAGGTCCTTGCCGACCAGCGAGAAAGCAGGCGCGGCCTCACCCTTGGCGGGGAAATGGCCATCGACCTGGACCGGATTGCCTTTCAGCGTGACTTGGGACATGGGACACCTCGTTGGATGGGGTCCTTAAGTAGACCACGGCGGGCACGGGAAACACGATGGTTCTGCTCGCTATCCGCGCTTGATCGTCATTTCCGCGAAAGCGGGGATGATGATCGTACAGGGTTGCGAGGCTCTGTTGGCGGATCTATAGCGGCTGCTTACCCACCCACTCCAGCTGCAGCCACAGCTTGGTGTCGTCGCGGCCATATCGGTCGGCGCGATAGTCAGCCGCCTTGAGCATGGCGTTCAGTCCCGGCACCAACGCATAGGACAACGAGGCATCCCATTCGCTGCCATAACGCACACTGCCGCGCACGGCGCGAAATTCGTGATAGGCGACTACCCAACTGAACTGCCTAGCCAATCCCGACGCCCCCAGCGGCCCGTTGAACGCCGCGTAATAGTCCTGCAGGCCCGCCGCCGGAGTCACGGCGAACTGGTCGTCCCAGCCATTGAAGGCATGCAGGCTGGCGAGCGGCGTTTGCAGGGCATGGCGGCCATCGCCGCCCAGGAACTCCCAACCCAGCTTGCCCGTGATGCCCCAGGCCGTCCATGACGGTTCCGCCAGCCAGTAGTTGTTGGCGAAGCGCTGCGGATTGTTGGCATAGTCGTACTGGCGTGCGCCTTCCACGCTCCACCCAAAGCCTCCCTCGGCCGCGGGCTTGCCTATCCAGCGCACGCCATAGGTGGCGGTGGAAGCCGTGGCGACGTCCTTGTCCTTGTGCAGATAGGCGTAACCGACCACCTGCTGCTGTCCGCGGCTCCAGGCACCGTGCAGCAGATGAGTGTTGAGGTCACGATGCCGGGCCAGCGGGTTGATCGCGTCCGGGCCGGCCACGCGATTCACGCGATCGAGCCAGTCATAGCTGAAAACCCAACGGGCGCCGGCCTTCCACCGCAACGCGACGGCATCGAAGGTCTGTTCGAACTGTCGCCACGCAACCGTACCCACCCAGCGCTGGTTATCCAGCGCCACTTCCTGTCGCCCTGCCTTGGCGCTCGCTGCGTCCCCCTGCCACGCGAGCCAGGCCTGATTGAGCTCGGCGCCCTTGGGATCGGTGATGGATGGGTACTGCGCTTGTCCGTTCGCGCCGCTGTTGTAGTGATCGCCGGCACTCGCCGTGCCGGCGCCTTCCACGAAGTAGCTCCAGCCATGACCCACCTCGCTGCGAATACCCAACCTCAGTCGCAGCGTATCGGCGTAAGCGTGCGGCGCATACGCCGCGCTATCCACCTGCTCGTGGCGCAGGCGGGCATTCCATTCCAGTTGCAGGCCGTTGCCGGAAGCACCGGAGGATTGGGCGAGCGCCGCAGCGGATGACCCGAACAAGGCCAGCGCGATACCCGCGAAGAAACACGGTACAAATTTCAAGAACGACTCCCGCCGAGAACTACCGAGGTGCGCTTACTTTTCCGCCAGCGCTTTCCTCACCGCATGCACAAACTCGGCATCCACGCGGCCAATCACGTTCGTGCGGGCCACGATGCGGCCTTCCGCATCGAGCAGCACCAGTTCGCTGGAATGATTGAAATCGCCATCCGGCAGTTGTCGGTATTGCAGGCCGAGCATTGCCGCGATCTTCCGCGTGTCGTCCACGTCAGCGCGCGCCAAGGTCCATTGCGCAGGTGAAAGCCCGCGACGCAGCGCGTAGCCGTGCAGCACGCCTGCCGTATCGCGGGCGAGATCGAAGCTCACCAGCAGCAGGCCGAGCCGGGCATCGTTCTTCTCGGCCGCCGCTTGCGCGGTGATTTTCATGGTGTCGACGATCAGGGGACAGACCATCGTGCACGAGGTGTAGAACATCGAAACAATCTGCACGTGACCGCGCCGGTCGGCCCAGTGCCAGGCGTGGCCGTCCTGATCCACCAGCGGCGCGTTGAACTGATAGACCGAATCGCCTGGCAGCGCGTTGCCGCCGAACGCTCCGCTTGCGAAGACCAGCAGCAGAAGACACAGAAACCATCGCTTCATGTTGATTCCTCAGAGTGAACGGACGCAGCGGAAGCCCAGGTTTCGCGTGGTATCCGATGCCTTCAGCGCGGACAGCATCGCGACGCGCATCAACGTCGCGTAGTTTTCCTTCTGCTGCAGGGTGAGCGCGGCGGCACCGCAGAACCGGGCCTTGTCGGCGCCGTTCTGCTCGCGGCTGTCCGCGCTCACCAGCAGCGCATTGAAATCGTCCACCCATTCCCACACGAGACCATTGAGGTCACGTAGGCCATATACGTTGGCCGCACCACCGACCGGGGCCAACGGCGCAGACGACGGCCGCCCGTACCAATCCAGCACGCTCTGGCGCCAGGCGGGGTCGGCGCGTGCATCCGTGCGATGCGCATCGGCGGCGGCCGCGACTTCCCACTCGTACCACGTCGGAAGCCTCGCGTCCTCGCCCTCGCAGTAGGCGCGGGCGGCAAACCAGCTCACTTCCGTCACCGGTTGATCGGCGAGCACCGCATCGCCCAGCGACAAGGCGCCTGCCCAATGCGAGAGATAGGCGCCATCCGCGAATAAAGCAGGAACCTGATCCTTGCTCCATGCCGTATGCGTCCGCACGAAGGCGAGGTACTCCGCGTTCGTCACCGGCTCCGCGCGCATGGCGAACGGCGCGATGCGCGCGGGTGCGTTCTGCCCGTCCGCCGGCAACACGCTGTTGAACGTCCCGCCGGGCAGCGGCACATAGTCCGCCGCCATCGCGGCGACGCCACCCAGCATGGCACCAAGAAATACCGCGAAGCGCACGCGAGCGACCTCAGTGCGCTTCGCCGCCAGCCGCCGCGGGCTGCGCGCGAACCTTGCCCACCTCTTCCTTGCTCACCTGCCCGCCGGGATTGCCCCAGCTGTTGAGCACATAGGTCAGGATGTTAGCCACCTCGTCATCCGTGAGTTGTGCCATCGGCGGCATCACGGAGTTGTAGTCCTTGCCGTTGACGGTGATCGCGCCCGTGAGCCCATGCAGCGGAATGGAAATGAGCTTCTCCTTGGCGAGCTTCGCCAGATAGTCCGACTTGGCCAGCGGCGGAAACACGCCTGCCATGCCTTCGCCGCTGCCCTGGTGACAGACCGAACACGTGCCCTCGAACAACTGCTGGCCGGCCTTGACCTGTTCCTCCTTGCTCAGCGTGCCGCTGGCGTTGGCCTTCGCCGCCACGGCGACCGCGTGGAGGTTGTCGCCCGCGCGGTCGCCCAGATATACGGAGTCCACTTCCTTGCCGGAATAGATGGCCTTATTGGTCGGTCCCTCCACTTTCAGCATGCCCAGCGCGCCCTTGTTGAAGGCGCGGAAGATCGAATGATCCACCAGCACGTAAGTGCCCGGCACGTCCACACGGAACTCGGCCATCATGGCGCCACCGGCGGGAATGAGCGTGGTCTGCACGTTTTCCTGCGCGTGCGTGCCGCCCTCGTAATAGACCTTGTCGAAGATCTCACCGATGACGTGGAAGCTCGACACCAGGTTCGGTCCGCCATTGCCCACGAACAGGCGCACCGTTTCACCCACCTTCGCACTCAGCGCATGATCGCCGGTCAACGCGCCTTCTCGTCCGTTGAACAACACATACGTCGGGCGCTCTGCGATGGCCGCATCCATGTCGAACGGTTGATGGCCTTTCTCGCGGTACTTGCCCGTGGTGTAGAAGTCGCCCTGCATCACGTAGTACTCGTGATCCACGGTGGACAAGCCTTCAGGCGGCTCGATCAGGATCAAGCCGTACATGCCGTTGGCCACGTGCATGCCCACCGGCGCGGTCGCGCAGTGATAGACGTAGAGTCCCGCGTTGAGCGCCTTGAACGTGAACTGCGATTCGTGCCCCGGCGCGGTGAAACTGGATGCCGCGCCGCCGCCCGGTCCGGTGACGCCGTGCAGGTCGATGTTGTGCGGCATCTTGTTGTCGGGTGCGTTCTTCAGATGGAACTCCACCGTGTCGCCCTGGCGCACGCGGATGAAACTGCCAGGCACGGTGCCGCCAAACGTCCAGTACGTGTAGGTGACGCCTTCGGATATCGGCATCTCCTTCTCGATGACTTCCAGCTCCACGATCACCTTGGCGGGATAGTTGCGATGGATCGGCGGCGGCACGTGGGGAGGAACGCCCAGCAGCGCATGGATGGGCTCGCCTTGCGGCGGCCCTAGATCACCGGGCACCGCTGCGCCATTCGCTGCGACTGCGGGCGCCGCAGCGGCCTTGCCGTCAGCGGCGATGAGGTTGACGGGCAACAGGCCCGCGGCCAGAAGCACGAGAGGTATCAGACGCGACATGTAACGCTCCCTGGATTTACCTCGACAGACTAGGGAGCACGTGGATTTCGGGTTTGACGAAAGTCAGTCTGGAAGACGTTGCACGGCCGCTGCGTCAATGCGCCACGATCAGGGAGACGCGCGTCCACCCGCTTGCGCGCGCAGCGAGACGTCATCGCGCAGGATCACCGCACGACCGTCGATCTCGATGATGCCCTGGCTGCGCAAGCGCCCCAGCGCGCGGGTCACGGTTTCCGGTGCGAGCCGCAGATAGTTGGCGATGTCGCTGCGTGACATGCTCAGGCGAAAGTGCGTGCCGGAAAATCCGCGCGCCGCGTAACGCTCCCCAAGGTCAATCAGAAAAGCGGCGACGCGCTCGTCCGCCGAATGATCCGCCGCCAGCTGCGCGGCGGTGCCCAGTTCCTTGCTGAGTAGTCGGAACAGGTGGTACTGCAAGGCAGGCAGCGTGTCGCCAGCGCACTCATGGCGGGGAACGAGAACCGGCAGAACTGGGTCGATTCGAGCGCCACGGCATCGCACGGAAGCCGGTCGGGATAAATGCCATTGAGCCCCACCACTTCGCCCGGCAGATGGAAGCCAAGCACCTGCTCGCGGCCATCGGCATCGAATGCGCAGGTCTTCACCATGCCCGACCGCACCGCATAAATCGCGCGAAAAGGATCGCCCATGCGGAACGCATACGCACCTGCGCGAAGAGGGCCCACGTGCTCAACCAGGCAATGCAGCTGGGCAAGCTCCGCCTTGCCATAGCCCACGGAAAGACAGGTCTGGGAGAACGCGCAGGCACTGCAGAAGCGCAGGCTGTCGCCATCGTCCGGCAGACACACCGCCGCAGCGGCCCCGTTCATGGCCTGAAGATCATTACCGTCGATCATGCGCGTCGTCGTCAGATCGTGCGTGAATAGCGCGGCGTGTCCGGTGATGTGCCCAGATAGGCGTCGAAGCACATGGCGACGTTGCGCAGCAGGAGCCGCCCGCGTGGTGTGACACGGATGCTGGCTTCATCCAGCTCAACCAGGCCATCGTCCACGCATGCACCCAGGCGCTTCAGCTCCGGTGCGAAGGCGTCCTCGAATCGGAACCCGTTGTCTTCCTCGAAACGCGCCATGTCGATCAACCCGTGGCACATCAGCTCGCCGATCACTGCACGGCGCAGTCGATCGTCATCGCTCAGGCATAAGCCGCGACTTACTGGAAGTCGGCCCGCGGCCAAGGCAGCCTCGTAGCCGGCGAGGTCGCGTGCGTTCTGGCTATAGGTATCGCCGACGCGGCTGATGGCGCTGACGCCCAGGCCGACGATGTCGCAATCGCCATGGGTGGAGTAACCCTGGAAATTGCGCTGCAACGTGCCCGCCCGTTGCGCACGGACCAGCTCGTCATCGGCGCGCGCGAAATGGTCCATGCCCACGTAGACGTAGCCGGCCTCGCACAAGGCGCGGAAGGCAGCGCCGAACAAAGCCAGGCGCGCGGCGGCATCCGGCAGCTCGCCCCCGTTGATCTGCCGCTGCGCCTTGAACAGGTGTGGCAGATGCGCGTAGCCGTAAACGGCCACGCGGTCGGGCGCCAACGCGATGACCTGTTCCAGCGTGCGCTGGAATCCCTCCAGTGTTTGGCGCGGCAGGCCATAGATCAGGTCCACGCTCACCGAGCCGTAACCGGCATCGCGTGCCGCGTCGATCACAGCGCGCGTCTGCGCCACGCTCTGGATGCGGTTGACGGCGGCCTGCACCGCGGGATCGAAATCCTGAATGCCTACCGACAGTCGGTTGAAACCCAGCGCCGCGATATCGCGCACATAGCGCGCATCCGCATACCGCGGATCGATCTCGATGCCGTACTCTCGAACGCCATCGCGGCGATACGAGAAATGCCCTTCGAGAGCAGCCACCAGCCGTGCCATGCGCGGCGCATCGAGAAAGTTGGGCGTACCGCCGCCCAGATGGAGTTGCAGCAGCGGGCGATCGCGGTCGAACAAGGATCCCGTCAGCGCGATCTCCCTCCGCAGCACGTCGAGATAGTGATCGGCGCGGTTGACGTCCCGCGTGATGACGCGCGTGCAGCCGCAGTAGAAGCACGGGCTGAAGCAATACGGCACATGCACATAGAGCGACAGAGGCCGGGGCGCGGCCGCCTCGTTGGAAGCCGTCGCCGCCGCGCGGAAGGCGGCCTCGTCAAAGCCCGCATGGAACTGCGGTGCCGTCGGGTAGCTCGTATAGCGTGGACCGGGCACATCGTAACGGGCAACGAGTGCGGGATCGAATTCCGGAACGATGGTGTTCGTACGCATGCGCGGAGTATCGCCGCGGCATCGAACTACAAGCCTGATGCCCGTCAAAGCCCTGCGACAATCCGCTTGAAACCGTGGGCCGGCTCGACCATGCCCACGGTTTCAGCGAAGCGGCTTACTTCTTGAGCGGCGCGATGGTCTGCTCGATGGCGCCGAAAATGGATGCGCCCGAGGCATCGGTGACGTCGATGCGCAGGCTGTTGCCGAACGACAGGAACGGCGTGGACGGCTTGCCGTCGCGCAGCGTTTCCACCGTGCGCTGCTCCGCCAGGCACGAGGCGCCCTTGCTGGTGTCCTCGTTGGCGATGGTGCCCGAACCGACGATAGTACCCGCCGTCAGCGGACGCGACTTGGCGGCGTGCGCCACCAGCTGCGCGAAGTTGAACTGCATGTCCACGCCGCATTCCGCTTCGCCGAACCACTGGCCATTGAGCCAGGTACGCATCGGCAGGTGCAGCTTTTCGTCCTTCCATGCGTCGCCCAGCTCGTCTGGCGTCACGAATACCGGCGACAGCGCGGAACGCGGCTTGGACTGCAGAAAGCCGAAACCCTTGGCGAGCTCGCCCGGGATCAGGTTGCGCAACGACACGTCGTTGACCAGGCCGATCAGCTGGATATGCCCGGCTGCCTGCGCTGGCGTCACCGCCATCGGCACGTCGTCGGTGATCACCACCACTTCGGCTTCCAGGTCGATGCCGTAGTCCTCGCTCGGCACCACCACCGGATCGCGCGGACCGAGGAAGCCGGCGCTGGTCGCCTGGTACATCAGCGGATCGACGTAGAAGGATTCCGGCACTTCGGCACCACGCGCGCGACGCACGCGTTCGACGTGCGGCAGGTAGGCGCTGCCGTCGACGAACTCATAGGCACGCGGCAGCGGCGCCGCCAGCGCAGCCATGTCGAGCGCGAACGCGCCCTTGGCGTTGCCGGCGTTCAGTTCCTCGTACAGCGCATTGAGGCGCGGCGCGGCGCTCGACCAGTCGTCCAGCGCCGCCTGCAGCGTCGGCGCAATGCCGGTGGCCTTGACGGCCTGCGTCAGCGCGCGGTTGACGACGATCAGGGTGCCATCGCGACCGCCTTCCTTCAGTGAACCCAGTTTCATGCTTTGCTCCGTCGACCGTGCCGCGCACAGTCTGCCATCGTGTGTTGATCGTTGGGCGCTTACTTGCCCGTGAAATGCTTGCGGATGCCCTGCCAGCACTCGTAGTAGTTGCCCTGCAGCTCGGGCGAGGCCAGCGCCTGCCTGGTGGGATGGATCACGCGGCGCGTCTCGAACATGAAGGCCATCGTGCCGGTGATGACGTCCGGCTGCGACAGGTCGCGCGTGGACGCCTTCTCGTAGGTCGCGGCATCCGGCCCGTGGCCGCTCATGCAGTTGTGCAGCGAGGCGCCGCCCGGCGAGAAGCCTTCGGCCTTGGCGTCGTATTCGCCGGTGATCAGCCCCATGAACTCGCTCGCGATGTTGCGGTGGAACCACGGCGGGCGGAACGTGTGCTGCGCCACCAGCCAGCGCGGCGGGAAGATCACGAAATCCATGTTGCTCACGCCATCGGTATCGCTCGGCGAATGCAGCACGAGGAAGATGCTCGGGTCGGGATGATCGAAGCTGATCGAGCCAATGGTGTTGAAGCGGCGCAGGTCGTACTTGTACGGCGCGTAGTTGCCATGCCAGCCCACCACGTCCAGCGGCGAGTGATCGATGCGGGCGCGCCACAGGTTGCCCTGGAACTTGGCGACGAGCTCGAACGCGCCTTCCACGTCCTCGTAGGCGGCCACGGGCGTGAGGAAATCGCGCGGATTGGCCAGGCCGTTGCTGCCGATGGGGCCGAGGTCCGGCAGGCGCAGCAACCCGCCGAAGTTCTCTGCGATATAGCCGCGGGCGGTATCATCGAGCAGCTCCACGCGGAAGCGCACGCCGCGCGGAATCACCGCGATCTCCAGCGGCTCCAGCTCGATGATGCCCATCTCGGTGAACAGCTTCAGGCGCCCCCGCTGCGGCACGATCAGCAGCTCCGCGTCGGCGTTGTAGAAGAAGCGGCCCTGCATCGAACGGTTGGCGGCATAGACGTGGATGCCCACGCCCGTCTGGTCCGCCGCGCTGCCATTGCCGGCCACGGTGAACAGGCCATCGATGAAGTCGGTGGGTTCGGCCGGCAGCGGGAACGGGCTCCAGCGCAACTGGTTGGGGCTGGCCGGCACTTCGTTGAAGCGGTTGTGGAAGCGGCCGTCGGGCATCGCCTCGAACGGATGGTGCATGGCGGCCGGGCGGATGCGGTACAGCCAGCTGCGACGGTTGCTGTGGCGCGGCGCGGTGAACGCGGAGCCGGAAATCTGTTCGGCATAAAGCCCGCGTGCCACCTGCTGTGGCGAGTTCTGCCCTTCGGGCAGCACGCCGGGCAAGGCCTCGGTGGCGAATTCGTTGGCGAAACCGGTCTGGTACTGCTGCTTGCTGGCTGACATGGAAGCTCCGCGATCTGCCCGAATGCGAGGCCGCTGCGCGACCTTCGCGATACTATGACTCTTGCCTTACCGCCGTTGGTCGCCTCACTCCAGGGAAGAGGCGTTGTTACCTATTGCAACAACATCACAAGGAAACCGCATGTCCGACTCGTATTCCTCGCTGGGCAACGCGCCCGCGACCGCCTCTGTCCAGGACCTCAGCCAGCCGCTTGCATCGGGCAAGGGATGGATGAAGTTCGTGGGCGTGATGTTCATCATCCAAGGTGCCATCACTGCCCTCTCCATCGTCGGCATCATCATCGCGTGGCTGCCCATCTGGATCGGCGTTCTCGTGATGCAATCCGCCAACGCCATCGAGCGCGCCCAGCTCAGCGGCGATGCCGCCGCATTGAAGGAAGCGCTCGCCAGGCTGCGTACCTACTTCATCATCCAGGGCGTGCTGTTCCTGGTCAGCATAGCGGTGCTCGTGCTGTACATCGCCGTGTTCGGCGCAATGTTCGGCGCCATGCTGCATAACGGTTCCTGGCACTAAGACCGCCACACCATGGCCGCCCGCAACGGGCGGCCATACGGCGGCGCTTACAGCACGCCGCGCTTCATCTGGTCGCGCTCGATCGACTCGAACAGCGCCTGGAAATTGCCCTCGCCGAAACCCTCGTTGCCCTTGCGCTGGATGATCTCGAAGAAGATCGGGCCGATGTTGTTCTGCGTGAAGATCTGCAGCAGCTTGCGCTGCTTGGTCTCCGGGTCGGCGTCGATCAGGATCTTGTTCTTCGCCAGGCGCGGCACGTCCTCGCCGTGGTTGGGGATGCGCATGTCGATCACTTCGAAATACGTATCGGGCGTGTCGAGAAACTCCACGCCCTGCGCGCGCATCGCTTCCACCGTGTCGTAGATGTTGTCGGTGAACAGGGCGATGTGCTGGATGCCTTCGCCGTGATACGCGTCGAGGTATTCGTTGATCTGCGACTTCGGATCGCTCGACTCGTTGAGCGGAATGCGCACGATGCCGTCCGGCGCGGTCATGGCCTTGGACACCAGGCCCGTCTTGGCGCCCTTGATGTCGAAGTAGCGGATCTCGCGGAAGTTGAACAGGCGCTCGTAGTAGTCGGACCACTTCTGCATGTTGCCGAAGTAGAGGTTGTGCGTGAGGTGGTCGATGAAGGTGAGGCCGAAACCCTTCGGGTTCTGGTCAGCGCCCGCGACAGGCTCGTAGTCGCCTTCGTAGATGCTGCCCTTGTCGCCGTAGCGGTCGACCAGGTACAGCACGCAATCACCAATGCCCTTCACGGCCGGCGCATTCACCGCCTTGGTGGATTCGGCCAGCGCGCTCACCGCTTCGCCGCCATTGCCGAGCACGACGTCATAGACGTCCTTGGCGGGCTTTTCGAAACGGATGGCGAAACCCGCGGCGCAGGGGCCGTGGGCCTGGGCGAATTCGGCGGCGTAGGAGTCTGGGTCCTCGTTGACCAGCAGGTTCACGCCGCCCTGGCGGTAGACCGTGATCGGGCGCGACTTGTGCTTGAGCACGGCGCTGAAGCCCATGCTCTTGAACAGGCGGTGCAGCTCGTGGCCGCGGCCGGCGGGGGCGGCGAATTCGACGAATTCGAATCCGTTGATGCCCATGGGGTTTTCGAAGGTGGTGACCTGCATGCCAAGATTGGGCTGCGCGCTCATGGGGCTCTCCTGATGGACCGGGCTCAATGGCCTACGCGGGACATCCCTTGCGTGCGACCATCGTGATAATCCTCGCGTTATAGTTACATATGAAACCATTTGCAAGGAGCGCCGCAGCAGTGGCCGAAGAACACCATCCCGACCATGCCCCGCTGGAGCTGGAAAACTTCCTGCCTTACCGGCTTTCCATCCTCTCCAACGCGGTCAGCCAGGCCATTGCCGACGATTACCAGCGTCGGTTCGACCTGAGCATGACGGAATGGCGCGTGATGGCCGTGCTGGCCCGCTTCGACGGCCTTTCGGCCCGCGAAGTGGCCGAGCGCACCCTGATGGACAAGGTGGCCGTGAGCCGCGCCCTGTCCAAGCTGGTGGAAACCGGCTGGGTGACCCGCGCGACCCACGACGGCGACAAGCGCCGCTCCGTGCTGGGCCTGAGCGAGGCCGGCTGGGCCATTCACGAGGTGGTGGCGCCCATGGCCCGCGAGCATGAGCGCAATTTGCTGTCCCGGCTGGACGAAGAGGAACGCACCTGGCTGGTGCGCATTCTGGACAAGCTGCAGGCGATTGAGCCGAAGTGAGCGAGAAGTGAGTGAAGAGAAGTGAGGAGTGAGAGAGAGCCGGCCAGTTCGACGCTCTTCTTTCACTTCTCACTCCTCTTTACTCACTCCCGCTTTATTTCACGCCGTGCATCAGCCGGTTGATCAGTGGCGCGATGACGAACAGCACCGTGCCCGCGCCGGCCAGCAGCCAGAAGCTGAAGGTGAAGCCGCTCAGCGCCGAGGCCACGGTCATGCCGGTTTCGCCGCTCACATGGCCGGCGAAGATGCCCGACAGGTTGTTGCCAATGCCGGTGGAGAGGAACCAGCCGCCCATCGCAAAGCCCACCAGGCGCACCGGCGCCAGCTTGGTCACCATCGACAGGCCGATCGGCGACAGGCACAGCTCGCCCAGCGTCTGCAGCACGTAGACCAGCACCAGCGGCCAGAACGGGATCAGGTGGCGGCTGTCCACCAGGCGGGAGAGCGCGTACATCAGCACGATGAAGGCCAGCGCATTGCCGAGCAGGCCCAGGCCGAACTTGCGCGGGATCGACGGCTCCATGTGGCGCTTGTCCAGCCAGCCCCAGGCCAGCGACACGAACGGCGCCAGCAGCACCAGCGCCAGCGGCGCGACGGACTGGAACCAGCCCACCGGGAACTCCCAGCCGCCGAACATCTCGCGATCCACGATGTTCTGCGCCAGGAAGTTGAACGAGCTGCCGGCCTGTTCGTAGAACATCCAGAACAGCACGTTGAACACGAAGATGATCAGCATCGCGAACACGCGATCGCGCTGCACCTTGCCCTCGCGGAAGCCCTCCACCAGCAACAGCAGCGACAGGCCCACGAACAGCACGCTCAGCATCCACTGCAGCACGATGGCGCCAGCCTTGGCCATCACCAGATAGACCAGCGGAATGGCCACCAGGCAGCCGATCAGCACGTAGACCACGCGCATGCGGTTGGCCTGATCCGCGGCGGGACGGCCCACGCCCTTCAGCTGGCGGCGCCCGATCCAGAACCACACCAGGCTGATCAGCATGCCGATTCCCGAGGCCAGGAACACCAGCTTGTAGTTCTGCTGCATCGGCGTGTCGGTGAAGTGGCTGGCCATCCAGCCGGTGATCAGCGGCGACACCAGCGCGCCGGCGTTGATGCCCATGTAGAACAGCGTGAAGCCGCGATCCCGCCGCGCATCGCCCACGCCATAGAGCTGCCCCACCATCGAGGAAATGTTCGGCTTGAACAGGCCGTTGCCCACGATCACCGTGGACAGGCCGAGCAGGAAGATCTGCTCATTCGGCAGCATGATCATGAACAGCCCCGCCGACATCACCACGGCGCCCACCAGGATCGAGCGCTGGTAGCCGATGATGCGGTCCGCCACGTAGCCGCCGAACACCGCCGCCGCGTAGACCAGGGCCAGGTAGGCGCCATAGGTGCGGCTGGCGAAGCCCTGGCCTGCAGGATCGCCCTTGAAGAACTCCGCCACGATGTACAGCGTCAGCGCCCAGCGCATGCCGTAGAACGCGAAGCGCTCCCAGAACTCCGTCATGAAGAGCATCCACAGCGGGCGCGGATGCCCCATGGTCTGCGGGTAATCGGGCACCGTCGGCGCGGTGGCGGTGTTGGTCTCGCTCATGCAAACCCCATGAAGGCCGGAAGGGCACTCGCGTGCCGGTCGAAAGTTTTTGCGAACCCGGACATGTAACCGGCCACGCCCAGGTACGTCAAATGCCTAAAGAGCGAGGAGTAAGTAAAAAGAGAAGTGAGAAACGAGAGAAAAGCCAGCCAGCCGGCGCTCTTCTCTCGTTTCTCACTACTCACTCCTCACTCCTGCTTTTACCTCACACCGTGCATGAGACGGTTGATCAGCGGCGAAATCAACAGCAGCAGCACGCCGGCGCCGGCCAGCAGCCAGAAGCTGAAGGTGAAGCCGGACAGCGCGGAGGCGGCGGTCATGCCGCTGTCGCCGCTGATCTGCCCGGCCAGTAGGCCGGACAGGTTGCCTCCCACCGCCATCGACAGGAACCAGCCGCCCATCGCCACGCCCACCACGCGCGGCGGCGCCAGCTTGGTCACCATCGACAGGCCGATGGGCGACAGGCACAGCTCGCCGATGGTCTGCAGCACGTAGCACGCGGTCAGCGGCCAGAACGGGATCAGCCCGTGGCTGTTCACCGAGTACGTCAGCGCATACATCAGCGTGGTGAAGCCCAGGCCGTTGAAGACCAGGCCCAGGCCGAACTTGCGCGGGATCGACGGTTCCTTGTGGCGCCTGGCCAACAGCGCCCATACCTGCGTCACCAGCGGCGCCAGCACGATGATCGCCACCGGGCTCACCGACTGGAACCAGCCCACCGGGAACATCCAGCCACCGAACATCTCGCGGTCCACCATGTTCGCGGCAAGGAAGTTGAACGACGTGCCGAGCTGGAAATACATCATCCAGAACAGGATGTTGAAGGCGAAGATGATCAGCATGGCGACCACGCGATCCAGCTGCACGCGATCGTGGCGCATCGCCTCCACCACCAGCATCACCGCCACGCCGATGAACAGCAGGCTCAGCAGCCACTGCAGGCCGCTCGCGCCGATAAAGGCCAAGAGCAGATAAACCAGCGGCACCGCGACCGCCACGCCCAACACCACCCACGCCACGCGGGCGCGGCCCGCCTGATCGGGCGCTGGCCGGCCCACGTCCTTCAGCCCGCGGCGGCCAAACCAGAACCAGAACAGGCTGAGGAACATGCCAACGCCAGCCGCACCGAACACGATGCGATAGTTTTCCTGCGTAGGCGTATCCGTGAAGTAGCTGGCCAGCCAGCCCGTGAGCAGCGGCGCCAGCAGCGCACCGCCGTTGATGCCCATGTAGAACAGGGTAAAGCCGCGGTCGCGGCGCTCGTCCTTGGGGCCATACAGCTGGCCGACCATGGAGGAAACATTCGGCTTGAACAGGCCGTTGCCCACCACGACCATCGCCAGGCCAAACAGGAACACTTCCTTGCCCGGCAGCATCACCACGAACAGGCCCACCGCCATCACCAGGGCGCCGATCAGGATCGAGCGCTGGTAACCGATCACCTTGTCCGCCACGAAGCCGCCGAAGATGCTGGTGGCGTAGATCAGCGCGGTATACGCGCCGTAGATCTTGCTGGCCCAGGCCTCACCCGCCGGATCGCCGTTGAAGAAGTGCGCCACGATGTACAGCGCCAGCGCCCAGCTCACGCTGTAGAACGCGAAGCGCTCCCAGAACTCGGTCATGAACAACATCCACAGCGGCCGTGGATGCCCGAGCATTTGCGGGAAGTCGGGCACCGGCGCGGGTGCGGTCTGGGTGGTGTTGCTCATGCATGCCCCTTTGCAAGCGAAGCGACAGAGATGCCGCCAAAAGTTTCGTAACCGACTGCGTGACCGACTGTTCGCGACAACGTCTCAACTGCCCTCACCGTCATTCCCACGAAAGCGGGAGGCGCTTCATCAACAGCCGAAGGCTGGTCATCCAGTGACTTTCGCGCGACGGCAAAGGCACTGGGTCCCCGCTTTCGCGGGGATGACGGTGAGGGATAACCGCCGCAATAGGTCCGTGAAGCCGGTCTTATTCAATGGAGTGCCGACGCTCAAACTCCCAACTCCGTCCGCACATCCAGCAACTCCGGAAAAAACTCCAGCTCCAGCGCCTTCTTGAGAAACGCCACGCCCGAGGAACCACCCGTGCCGCGACGGTGTCCGATGATGCGTTCCACGGTTTTCATATGGCGGAAACGCCACATCTGAAAACTCCCCTCCACATCCACCAGCTGCTCGCACATGTGGTACTCGGGCCAGAATGTCGTTCGGTTTTCGTAAATGCGCTTGAGCACGGGCAGCAACCCCTCATGCCGCCTGTAAGGCTGCGACCAGTCGCGCGCGGTCAGTTCGGCGGGCACCGCGTGCCCGCGGCGCGCGAGATAGCCCAGGAACTCGTCGTACAGGCTGGGCGCTTCCAGCACCTCGCGCAGCGCGGCCTGCGCCGCCGGGTCGTACGCGAACACCTGCAGCATCTGGGCGTTCTTGTTGCCCAGCAGGAATTCGATCTGCCGGTACTGCAGCGACTGGAAGCCCGAGGACGTGCCCAGCACGCCGCGAAATTCCAGGTATTCCGAGGGCGTCAGCGTTTCCAGCACCGCCCATTGCTCGAACAGCTGGCGCTGCACCTGCTTCACGCGCGCCAGGATCTTCAGGCATGGATCGATCTCATCGCGGCGCAGATGGGCCACCGCCGACTTCAGCTCGTGGATGATCAGCTTCATCCACAGCTCCGCCACCTGGTGCTGCACGATGAAAAGCATTTCATCGTGGTGCGGCGGATGGCTCAGCGGCTGCTGGGCCGTGAGCAGCTGGTCCAGCCGGAGGTAGCCGCCATAGGTCAACCGCCCGTTCAGGTCGAGCTCGATGCCGGCCTCAAGGTCGCGCTGGTTCTCGGTCATGTCGATCCGGGGTGCGGAAAAACCCGCATGGTAACCCGTGTGAAGGCCAGGGCCTGTTTCCCCTTTCCGCATAGCCCCGTACGAGGGCGCATGCTGCACCGTGCCTTGCGGCGCAACATCCGGCCCTGTAACAATTTTGGTCTTGCTCAGGGCTTTACGTCCGCTGCTGGCCCCACTGGATGGGCCGCCGACGCCCCGCACCCCACTTTCTCATTACTCACTCCGGGAGCGAGTCGTGTCCATCGCCGCCAAGTTCGAAATCGAATACCTCCAGTATCTCGATGCTGAAGGCAAGCAGGTTCGTGATGACCTGCCTGAATTCGCCAAAGACCTCGACCACATGGTCGAGCTGTACAAGCTCATGATGTCCACCCGCGTGTTCGACGCGAAATCCGTCGCCCTGCAGCGCACCGGCAAGCTCGGCACCTACGCCAGCTGCCTGGGCCACGAAGCCGCCCACGTCGGCATCGGCAGCGCCATGAAGCCCGAGGACGTGTTCGCGCCGAGCTATCGCGAATACGGCGCGCAGCTCTATCGCGGCGTGCAGCCGCGCGAGGTGTACATGTACTGGGGCGGCGACGAGCGCGGCAACGACTACCAGAACGAACCGGCGCGCCACGATTTCGCCTGGTCGGTGCCGATCGCCACGCAGTGCCTGCACGCCGCCGGTTCCGCGCTGGCGTTCAAGATCCGCAACGAGAAGCGCGTGGCCGTGTGCACCATCGGCGACGGTGGTTCGTCCAAGGGCGACTTCTACGGCGCCATCAACATCACCGGCGCGCAGAACCTGCCGATGGTGGCGGTGATCGTGAACAACCAGTGGGCCATCTCGGTGCCGCGCAAGATCCAGTCCGGCGCGCCCACGCTGGCGCAGAAGGGCATTGCCGCGGGCCTGTTCTCCATCCAGGTGGACGGCAACGACATCATCGCCGTGCGCAAGGCCATGGGCGATGCGCTCGATCGCGCGCGCAACGGCCAGGGCGGCAGCGTGCTCGAACTGGTGACCTACCGCCTGAGCGACCACACCACCGCCGACGACGCGCGCCGCTACCGTGGCGAGCAGGAAGTGAAGGACGCCTGGGCGAAGGAGCCGATGAAGCGCCTGCGCAACTGGCTGGTGGCCAAGGGCGTGTGGGACGACGCGAAGGAAGAAGCCTGGAAGGCCGAGTGCGACGAGTGGATGGACAACGAGGTGAACGCCTACCTCGAAACCAAGACGCAGCCCGTCACGGCGATGTTCGACTACACCTTCGCCGAAGTCCCCGCCGATCTCGCCAAGCAGCGCGATCTCGCACTCCAGCTCGACAAGAAGGCGCACTAAGCCATGGCACAGATCACCCTTATCGAAGCCGTCACCCAGGCGCTTGCGTATGAAATGGCCCACGACGACAGCGTCGTGGTGCTGGGCGAAGACGTCGGCGTCAACGGCGGCGTGTTCCGCGCCACCCAGGGCCTGCAGGAAAAATTCGGCGAACTGCGCGTGCTCGACACGCCGCTGGACGAAACCACCATTGCCGGCGTCACCGTGGGCCTCGCCGCCCAGGGCATGAAGCCGGTGGCCGAAGCGCAGTTCGAAGGCTTCATCTACCCGATGATGGAGCAGATCGCCTGCCACGCCGCCCGCCTGCGCAACCGCACGCGCGGCCGCATCACCGTGCCGGCCGTGTGGCGTGCACCGTGGGGCGGCGGCATTCGCGCGCCGGAGCATCACTCCGAGGCGAACGAGCACCTGTTCACCAACATCCCCGGCCTGCGCGTGGTGATGCCGTCGTCGCCGGCGCGCGCCTACGGCCTGCTGCTCGCCGCCATCCGCGATCCTGATCCGGTGATGTTCTTCGAGCCCAAGCGCATCTACCGCCAGTACAAGGAAGAAGTGCCCGACGACGGCGAAGCGCTGCCGCTGGACGTGTGCTTCGTGCTGCGCGACGGCACCGACGTCACCATCGTCACCTGGGGCGCCCAGGTGAAGGAAGCGCTGGAAGCGGCCGACGCGCTGGCCGAAGACGGCATCAGCGCCGAAGTCATCGACGTGGCCACGCTGACCCCGCTGGACTTCGACACCATCGCCGAATCGGTGCAGAAGACCGGCCGCTGCGTGATCGTGCACGAAGCCCCGAAAACCGCGGGTTTCGGCGCCGAAATCGCCGCCCGCCTGGCCGAGGAATGCATGTACGACCTGCTGGCGCCGGTCGAGCGCGTGACCGGCTACGACACGCACATCCCGCTGTTCCGCCTGGAAATGAAGTACATGCCGAGCACCGAGCGCGTGGTGGAAGCGGCCAAGCGTACGTTGGCGGCGAGCTGAGCTCGCCTGCCAAGGGAATAGGGAATGGAGAATAGGGAATAGGAAAAGCAAGGCGCGGCAAGATTGCAGGTCGCCGCTTTTCACTATTCCCGATTCCCAATTCCCTATTCTCTCCCCCGAAAATTTCTGCCACCTCCGGAATGAACCCCATGGCCGACATCAAGACTTTCTACCTGCCCGACCTCGGCGAAGGCCTGCCCGACGCCACCATCGTCGAGTGGCACGTGAAGGAAGGCGACACCATCAAGCTCGACGCCCCGCTGGTGTCGATGGAAACCGCCAAGGCCGTCGTCGACGTGCCCTCCCCGTACACCGGCAAGGTGACCAAGCTGCACGGCGCCGCCGGCGACATCATCGAGACCGGCGCCGCGCTGGCCGAGTTCGAGCCCGACCCGAACGCCAAGCAGCGCGCCGAGGCCGAGGCCACCGGCCACCATCACGGCCCGAAGAAGGGCGCCGGCAGCGCCGCCGCCGAGCCGAAGAAGGTCGTCGCCTCCGATGAAGGCGGCGAGATCGACAGCGGCACCGCCGATCGCGAAGACGAAGGCACCGTGGTCGGCGCGATGATCTCCGGCAGCCACGTGCACGTGGAGCAGGCCTCCAGCGTGGGCGGCGTGAAGGCCGTGCCGGCCGTGCGCGCGCTGGCCAAGAAGCTCAAGGTCGACCTCACCCGCGTCAAGCCGACCGGCGCCGACGGCGTGGTCACCCTGGCCGACGTGAAGAACGCCGCCGCCAACGGCAGCGCTGCGCTCGGCGCCGCGCCTGCCCGCGCCGTGCATGAAGACGCGGGCCGCCACCTGGCCCCGCGCCTGCCCGAGCCGGAGCCGTCGCGCACCGCCACCTCGCTCGCCGGCAAGCCCGTGCGCACGGCCCCGCCGAGCGTGCAGGCCAGCGGCCAGCCGGAGCAGCTCAAGGGCGTGCGTCGCAACATGGCGCGCGTGATGGCCGAGGCCCACGCCAACGTGGTGCCGACCACCCTCGTGGACGACGCCGACCTGCACGCCTGGATCGGCAAGCAGGACATCACCGCTCGCCTGATCCGCGCCATCGTCGCCGCGTGCAAGGCCGTGCCGGCGCTCAACGCCTGGTTCGACGGCAAGAACCTCACCCGCACCCTGCATCCGCACGTGGACATCGGCATTGCCGTGGACACCGAGGAAGGCCTGTTCGTGCCGGCGCTGCGCAACGCCGACGTACTCGACGGCGCCGGCATCCGCGCCGCCATCAAGCGCCTGCGTTCGTCGGTGGAAGACCGCAGCATTCCGGCGTCGGAGCTGTCGGGCTACACCATCAGCCTGTCGAACTTCGGCATGTTCGCCGGCCGCTACGCCACGCCTGTGGTGGTGCCGCCGTGCGTCGCCATCGTCGGCGCGGGCAAGCTGAGCCACGACGTGGTCGCCGTGATGGGCGGCATCGAAGTGCACCGCCGCATGCCGATCTCGCTCACCTTCGACCACCGCGCCGCGACCGGTGGCGAGGCGGCGCGCTTCCTCAAGGCGCTGCTGGACGATCTGTCGCTGCCGAACTGAGTGCAGATGAGTTGAACGAAAAAGCCCCGGCTGTGCCGGGGCTTTTTCCTTTGCGTGCTTTTGGAAAGGAACTCATCGCCTCAGGGAAGCCCAACGACTCCATCCCCCTCACCGTCATTCCCGCGAAACCGGGAGGCGCTCCACAACAGCCGAAGGCTGGTCATCTAGTGACTTACTGGTATCGCAAAATGCTCCAAAGGCGCTGGATTCCCGCTTTCGCGGGAATGACGGTGAGGGATAACTAACGCTGAGGAGCGCTCCACGCCACTGCATAGCGACACGCTCAGTACCGCTCCACAAAGTGCCTCATCGTGTGCTCCAACGCTTTCCGCCAGCGCTGCTCCAACGCAAGGTCACACGCCGGATCATGCTCGCGTATCGCCACCAGCAATGCCTCAGTCCAATAGGGATACAGCGACGGCGGCACCGGCGCGTGGCCGCTGCGGCTGTGCGCGCAGGCCATCTGCTCCATCGTGCGCTTGGTCAGCGTGCTGCCTCCGGCATGCGCAATCGCGGCGCTGATGCCCCGGCGCAATGCAATGTGTTGCTTGCTGAAGTCGGTGTCCTTGAACAACGCCGGCACGTCCGGATGACTGGCCATGAAGATCTCGTAGAAGCGGGCAATGAATTTCCCGTGTTGCAGGCAACGGCCGTAGCTGGTCTGCAGATCGTCGAACGTGTCGCTCATGTTTGCCCCGGCGTGGACTTCAATCGTCCTAAAGCGCCGGCACGCTAACACGCGATCGATGCATCGCCGCCTGGCATATCGCCGCAAGCGGGCGACATGCCGCCTGCACCCTGCGTTGACGACGCATGCACTCCATCGCGCTATACGATCCACGGACACTCGCACGGGAGCCGCGCCATGCATCACAGCCGACTATGCACCGTGGTGATCGACTGCAAGACCGACGATCTCGCCGATGCCGCCGCGTTCTGGAGCCACGCTCTGGGCAAGTCCATCGTCACCCTGGATGAGGATGGCGACGGCAAGTACGCGCGCCTCGCCACCGCCGATGACGAACCCATCATCCTGCTGCAGCGCGTGGATCACGACAGCCGCGTGCATCTGGATATCGAAACGGACGACATCGAGGCGGAGGCGCAACGCCTGGAAAAACTCGGCGCAAAACGCGTGAACAAGGTGGGCGATCGCTGGTGGGTGATGCAGGCGCCGAGCGGACACCGGTTCTGCGTGATCCGCCCGCAGCGCGAAACATTCGGGCCGCATCTCAACCGCTGGGAATGACGCTTAGCCATCCGCGCCTCGCAAGGTCGACGCTGGCCTGCGGCTCGCCTTGCGAACAAACGCGGATATCAGTAATCGCGGATATCCAGCGCGATAAACCCGCGTACGCTGTAGCCCTGCTCGCCCGCCGGCCACGGCAGCGAAGTCAGCAGGCGGTCTCCCGCCGGCCAGGGCGCATTGTCGAGCAGCGCCTCGGCACTGACCGTGCCGTCATCGCCGCGGCGATAGAACAGGCGCACCCAGTGCAGTTGCCGGCTCAATACTTCGTCCTGCAGCGCGGCGCGCAGCACGGGCATCAGTTCCGACGGCGGTTCGATGCCGTTCTTGCTCGATAGCCACGGCCCGGCGAACACGTCCCACGTGCGAATGCCCAGGTCCCAGCCGTACAAGGTCATGCGGCGGTCGTCGGTGACGTACCAGCAGGCCGCCAGCAGCACGTGGAACACGCCTTCCTCAAACGCGCGCAGCGCATCGAGGCAACCGGCCTCGCCACCACCCACGCCGGCGAAACTCTCTTCGATATGGCGGTCTTCGCTCAACACCACATCGACGTCCAGGCGGCCGGGCTCGCCGGCAGCGCCTTCGAACCAGCTGGCGCGCACGGCGGGAAAATCGCCGTCCGTCATCAGCCATTCTTCATCCGGCTCCAGTTCGACGTCGTGACGCTCGAACAGGCGCAACAGGTAACGCTGGATATCGGAGTCTTGCATCGCCGTGCCTGCCTTCAATGCGCCTGTGGACGCCACACCAGCTGGCGCACGATCAGCGCCAGCACCAACACCACCACGCATGCGCCGTAGCCATACAGCGCCGGCAGCACCTGCTGCCAGATGGCGCCGCTGGACGGGCCGTACTGGCCCACGGCCGGCACCGTGGCCGTATCGAACGCGCTGCTTGCGCACTCCACCGCCGCGAAGGCGGCAAGCAGCAGCGCAGCGATGTCGAACCCGCGACGCAGGCGCGTGCGCGGCAGGCTCTTGGGATAGGCCCAATAGGCCCAGCCCAGGATCAGCAGCCACGGCGCCAGCAACAGGATGGCCAGGTAACGCATGCGTCAGTTCTCTCCCCGAAGGCCGCGAGGCCTTTTATTCCTGCGCGGCAAGCTGGTCGAGCGCACCGCGCAGGCGAAGCAGTGCTTCGTCGCGCGCCTGCTCGCCGTCGTAATCGGGCGTGGCGCCGACCTGCTCGCCGTCGATCTCCAGCACCAGCGCCTGCGGCTGCACCTGCACCACGGCACCCACGCTGCCCAGTTCCTTTATGCGCTTCTGCACGACGCCGGCCGCCTTGGGATCGGCGAACGAACGCGACAGCAGCAACTCCTCGCCTTCCGACGAGAACAGGCGGAAACGGAAGCTACCATCCGCATCGCGGAAACTGGCGAAGCGCGGCGCTTTGCCGCCCTTGGCGACCGCCTTGGGCGCGTTCGCCTGCGGCGCCACCGAGGTGCCCGAACGCAGGCCGATGGCGTCGCGCAACTCGGCCACCTTCGGGCCGGCAATGGCGCGCGCCTTCCTGGCGCCTTCGTGCAGGATCTCCTCGATCATCGCCGGGCGCGCGATCAGCGCGTCGTAGCTCTCGCGCATCGGCGCGATTTCCACTTCCAGCCGCTCGAACAACACCTGCTTCGCCTCGCCCCAACCCAGGCCGTTGACCAGGGCCTCGCGGAAGGCATTGGATTCGGCCTCGCTGGCGAACGCGCGGAAGATGGTGAAAAGCGAGGAGCTGTCCGGATCCTTCGCCTCGCCCGGCAGGCGCGAGTCGGTGACGATGCGCATGATCGCCTCGCGCAGGTGCTTCTGCCCGCCGGCGAACAGCGGAATGGTGTTGTCGTAGCTCTTGGACATCTTGCGGCCGTCCAGGCCCGGCAGCGTCGCCACCTGTTCCTCGATCACCACTTCCGGCAGCACGAAGAACTCGCGGCCGTAGATGTGGTTGAAGCGCTGCGCGATGTCGCGCGCCATTTCGATGTGCTGGATCTGGTCGCGTCCCACCGGCACCTTGTTCGCGTTGAACGCGAGGATGTCCGCCGCCATCAGCACCGGATACATGTACAAACCCGCCGTGACGCCGGCATCCGGGTCTTCGCCCGCTTCCGTGTTCTTGTCCACGGAAGCCTTGTACGCGTGCGCGCGGTTGAGCAGGCCCTTGGCGGTGACGCAGGTGAGGAACCAGGTCAGCTCGGGAATCTCCGGAATATCGGACTGGCGATAGAAGGTGACCTTCTGCGGATCGAGACCGGCCGCCAGCCACGTGGCGGCGATTTCCAGGCGCGAGCGCTCGATGCGATCGGGATTGTCGCTCTTGATCAGCGCGTGGTAGTCGGCCATGAAGTAGAACGCGTCGACGTCGTCGCGCCTGCTCGCGGCCACGGCCGGGCGAATGGCGCCGACGTAGTTGCCCAGGTGCGGCGTGCCGGTGGTGGTGATGCCGGTGAGTACGCGGGTCTTCATGGTCTCTTCTTCGTATCGTTATTGTTTGTTGTTGTCGTCAGCGGATCAGCGTGGACTTGCCGAACAGCGATTCCACCAGATCCACCGCCAGGCGCGCGGTCTGGTTCTTCTTGTCGAAGGCTGGGTTGAGTTCGACGATGTCGAGCGAACCGACGCGCCCCGTGTCCGCGATCATTTCCATGCACAACTGGGCCTCGCGATAGTTCGGGCCGCCGCGCACCGTGGTGCCCACGCCCGGCGCGATGCTCGGGTCGAGGAAATCCACGTCGAAGCTGATGTGCAGGTGCGTGTTCTCGTCGATGCCGGCCAGCGCCTCTTCCATCGTGCGCTTCATGCCCACTTCGTCGATGTGGCGCATGTCGAAGATGCTCACCTGCGACTCGCGCACCAGGCGCTTCTCGCCTTCGTCCACCGAGCGGATGCCGATCTGACGGAACACCGCCGGCGACGTGGCCGGCACGTAGCCGCCCAGTTCGATCAATTCCTTCGGACCGTTGCCGCACAAACAGGCCACCGGCATGCCGTGGATATTGCCCGACGGCGTGGCTTCCGCCGTGTTGAAATCGGCATGCGCATCCAGCCACAGCACGCGCAGCGTCTTGCCCGTGTCGCGGCAATGACGCGCTACCGCGCTGATGGACCCAATGGCGAGGCAATGGTCGCCGCCCAGCATGATCGGCAGGCGGCCGTCGGCCAGCTCGGCGTAGATCGCTTCGTGCACGGCCTGATTCCAGGCCACCACTTCCGGCAGGTGGCGATAGCCGTTCACCGGCGGCTGCCACGGGTTGAGCGGACCCTGCAGGTTGCCGCGATCCACCACGTCCAGCCCGCGCCGGGTGAGCTTCGCGGCCAGGTTGGCCACGCGCAATGCTTCCGGCCCCATCGAAGCGCCGCGATGCCCCGCACCGATATCGGTGGGAACGCCGATCAGGGAAAGTGCCTTGTTGACCATGAAAACCTGCAGTGTGGAAACGAGAGTACGAGACTTCTTAGTGTGCCAGAGGCAGATGACGTTGCCGCCATCCGTTCAGGCTGCCGTCCAGTACCCGCACGTGGGAGTAACCCAGGGCATCGAGCGTCTGCTGCGCCTTTGCGGCGCGCTTGCCGGAGACGCAATACACCACGATCTCGCTGTCGCGCGGCACGCCGAGCGCGCCCGCACGGCTGGCCAGCTGTTCCACCGGGATATTGAGCGCGCCGGCGATGTGACCGTCGGCGTATTCGTCGGCATGGCGCACGTCCAGCAGCACCGGCGCCTGCCCCGCCTGCTGGCGTTCCAGCAGCTGTGCGGCGTCCATGGGCGCATCACCAGCGGCGACACCCGCGCTCGCCAGCCACCACCCCGCGATCAGGACGGCCTTGAACACGAGAGATACCGTCACACGGCCTGGCGCAACACGCTGCAACACCGCCAACACCTTGAATATCATGAAGTAATGAGCAAACCGGAAACCGGCCGTCGCTCATAGTAGCGTCAAAAGCGCCCGGACTTATCGAAAAGTCCGGCGAAAATCGCGTTTTGCTAAGTGGCCGATGGGTACGTACAGGGATCGCGTCGCCATGGCCCCGGATTTCCGCTACGCGTCATCCGGGCTACGGGCGCTACGCCATGCCCCTGATCTTCCCCTCGGCGTGGATAACGGCGATCAGTTCGGCCGTCGCATCCGACCACCGCTCCACCGCCGCACCGTCCCGCAGCACGATGTCGTGCACGAACCCGAAGCGGCTGCCGTCGCGCCAGACCTGGGCGATGTAGGCCAGGTCCTTGGGTGATTTGGTGATGGTCAGCTCGTAGTGAAATGTCGATCCGGCATGGTTGAACCAATGCGTCGATTTCGCCACGGCCTAACCTCACGATGCTTGGTGACGCTCCTATATGCCAGCGCGATAACGCGTCGAACACTCCGCCGAACGGTCTACGCCAAGATCAAGGAAACGTGTATTCGCGGATGGATCAATGCATGCGAACAACCACGCTTGCAGAAGCCTGACTTATTGCCGGAACTACATCATCGTTCCACCCGCGACAACGCCACAGCTGTAGCTCGGATGGAGCCATCGGCGAAATCCGGGGCAGCACCACACACGGCGAATTGCAGCTGCAAAAGTGCATCTTCTCCGGATATGGAACTACTCATCCGTTGCACGGAGTGCGCCGAAAAATCGCCAGCAACCTTCAGCAGCATCTCCGAGAACGTCGGCTGTTGTCAGTCGCACCCGCCCAACAAAAAAGGCCTGCACGGACCGTATCCATGCAAGCCTTTTCGTTGTCTGGTGCCGGCAGCAGGAGTCGAACCCGCGACCTACTGATTACAAATCAGTTGCTCTACCAACTGAGCTATACCGGCGAAGGGTGGCAAGTCTAGCAGGCCTGCGTGGCCCAGCGCCAAAGGCGGTTAGAAGCAGCCAGTGCTGTGGGAACCGACGCCCTTGACGCGATTGCGCCAGTCCGCGTGGCCGCTGTCGGCGATGACCACGTCCAGCCAGTATTCGGGCACGGTTTCGGTGCGCTCGGTCATCTGGGCGGGGAAGCCGGCGGCGACGACCTGGTCGCGGCGGCGGCGGGCGTTGGCGGGGTCCTTGAACAGGCCCAGCGACACGTTGGACTGGTCGCCGGCGCTGACCACGAAGTAGTCGCCCACATTGGCGGCGGCGAGACGCCGCCCGAGTTCCAGCGCCTTGTCACGGCTGCCGCCACCGGGCAGGAAAACCCACCAGCCGGTGGTCTGGGTGGTCTGCTCCTGGCGCGAGCGCATGCGCGCTGCCTGATTGGTGAGCGAGACGCGGGCGTTGCGCATGTCGTTCTGGGTCGCAAACGGGCCCAGCGCCATGCAGGTGTAGGTGGTCGGGCGCGGCGGCTGCGGTGCGGGCGGCGGTGTCGGCGTCGTGGCCTGCGCCACCGGAGCCCGAGTGGATGCCGGCGTCGACGGCGTGGCGCCGGTCGATGACGCAGCGGCAGCGGAAGAAGTCGTCGGGGACGGCGCCGCAGCAGAGGAAGGCGACGGCGGGCGCTCGCTGAGCAGATGCAGTTCCGGCACGCCGGCATCGGTGGCGGCGCGGCCGTGCACGTCGTCCTGGCCGAGCAGCAGCCATGCGCCTACCGCGATATTGAGTGCGATCAGCAGGACAAAGAGCAGGCGCAGGAACATCGGCGATCCGTCAGGCGAACGGCGAAGGAGCGAGCATTCTAGAGAGACTGCTCAAGAGGCGTATGTGCGTCGGACCACACCGACAATCCGCGCAGCACGCCGTCCTGGCTGAGCCGCGACGGCAGCGCGATCAGCGGCGCCAGCGACTCGGCATCGCCGCCGCCCAGGATCAGCTGCGGCGCGCCGCCCAGGGGCGCGGACATGTGCGCGACGAAACGCTCGACCAGCGCGGCGGCGGCCTGCCAGCAGCCGGAGGCGACGGCGTCAGGCGTGTTGTCGGCGGCTTCCAGCACCTTGCCCGGCCGGTCGATCAGCACGCGCGCGGTGGCGCCCAGCAGGGATTGCTGCATGAGCTGCGGACCCGGCGCGATCAACCCGCCAAGGTGCTTGCCTTGCGCATCGAGCGCATCCAGCGTCAGCGCGGTGCCGACACCGGCGAGCACGCACGGCGCCAGCCCTTCGGCGCGGGCGGCGACCATGCCGAGGAAGCGGTCCACGCCCAGGCGACCGGGTTCGGAATAGGCGTTGCGCACGCCGCAGGCTTCGGCGGGCGTGCGCAACCAGGTGATTGGCCGCGCAAAGCGGGTCGATACCACGGCGGCGATCTGCGTTTCGCGCGCACCGTCGACCACGGACGCACCGAACACATGATGCGGCGGCGGCAAGTGGCGCCACGCATCGTGCAGCGCGAGCACCACGTCGTCGTTCCACGCCACCGCACCCTGCTCGCGCCATTGCACGCCATCGCGCAAGGCCCATTTCAGGCGCGTATTGCCAAGATCGAGCAGCAGCCTCATGCGCGACGCACCGTCACGTCGGCGCTGTCGATGCGATGCAAACCGTCGCCGGCTTGCAGCAGCAAGGCGCCGCGTTCGTCCACGCCAGCGCCGATGCCTTCCAGTGCACCGATCGCGCCTTGCACGCGCAGCGCCTTGTCGCGCAGCAGGTCATGCCGGGCGTACTCGTCGACGAAAGCGGCGAAGCCTTCGCGTTCGAACTGATCCAGGCCTTCGGCCAGCGCCGTGATCAGCGCGGCGGCGACACGATTGCGGTCCGGCGCCGCGCCCGCCAGGGTCGTCAGGTCGTTCACCGGCTGGCCTGCCTGTTCATGCAGCGCCTCGGTGAGCCGCACGTTGAGGCCCACGCCGATAATGGCTGCGCACGGCCCCTGATATTCGCCGCCCAGCTCGACCAGGATGCCGGCAAGCTTGCCGTTGTCGCTCAGCACGTCGTTGGGCCACTTCAGGCCCGCGCCATCGATGCCGAGCGAGGCCAGGGTGCGCATCACGATCACGCCCACCGCCAGCGACAGGCCGGACAACGCCGCGAAACCTGCATCGAATCGCTTGAGGCAGGACAGGTAGACGTTGAGCCCCGGCGGCGACAGCCAGCGCCGGCCGCGTCGGCCGCGGCCCGCGCTCTGCGTTTCCGCCAGCACCATGCTCAGGTCGGGCAAGTCGCCCTGCCGGCGCTGAATCTCGCTGGAGGTGGAGTCGACCTCCCAGTGCAGCTCCAGCGTGCCGAGGCGCTTGTGCACGGCTGCGGGCACGGTGGCCTTCAACGCGGGCAGGTCGAGCAGTTGGACCGGCCACGGCAGGCAGTAGCCTGCGGTGCCGCGCGACTCCACCGGTACGCCGCGCGCCCGCAAGGCCTCGATCTGCTTCCAGATGGCGGCGCGGGTGACGCCCGCGCGCTCGGCCAGCTGGGCGCCCGACACCATGCCGCCGTCCGCCAGCGCCACCAGCAGCTCCTGCGCCTGCATTACGCGGCGCCCTGGGCCAATGCGCCGCGACGGCAGCGCCCGCGGGAACGTGGGAACGGGGTAAGGAAACGTGGCATCCAGCCATTCTAGCCTGCCCTCGCTACGCCACACAGGCTGGCCACGCGGGAAGTCGCATGACTTCTGGGACTCGCGGGCACAGCCAGGCGCGGGCTGGGGCACTGGTATCGCCCCCTTTTTTCTGCCAGCATCGGGATCTTGGATTGCGGATCAAGGGGTTGAGCCGCCATGAACGTCGGGAAGATCTTGCTTGGCTGTGTTCTGTGTGTCGGCAGCGTGGGTGCTGCATCGGCCATGGACGCCGACAGCCAGGATCTGGGCTCGATGCAGCATTCGGTGGACAGCAGCTCCAGCCACGAAGGCGCGGGCAGCGGCAGCGGTGGCGACGCCCTGGGCCTGTCGCGCGAAGCCACGACCGCACCGAGTTCTTCTTCCTCGTCGTCCAGCGACAATTGCCCGCAGAACACCCCGGCCCGTGGGGCGCGCAGCCGCCAGAACCGCGTCGGCTGGCAGTCGTTGTTGCCGGGCTCCATCCAGTAACGTCCATCGCCCGTGCCAGCTGCCTGGTGGCGGCGCCTCCGCGCCTACCTGACGCCTCCTCCGCTTGACGAAGCACCCTGGCAGCAGGCGCTGGCCGCCTGCCCGCTCGCGCAGCGGCTGGACAGCTGCCGGCAACAGGAACTGCGCCGGCTGGTGGGCGTATTCCTCGCGCGCAAGCGCTTTCATGCGCTGGCCGATGCCGAACTGAGCGACGCACTGTGCACCCTGATCGCCATGCAGGCGTGCATCCCCGTGTTGCAGCAAGGCCCGAAGGCGCTGCGCGGCTGGCGCGACGTGCTGGTGTATCCCGGCGAGTTCAAGGTAAAGCGCAGCCATCACGACGACCGCACCGGCGTGGTGACCGAGGGCGACGACGTGCTTATCGGCGAAGCGTGGGAACGCGGCCCGCTGGTGCTGTCGCTGGCGGACGTGCAGCTGGACCTTGCCCAGCCGTGGGACGGCTACAACGTGGTCGCACACGAGATCGCCCACAAGCTGGACATGCTCGACGGCCCGCCCGATGGCGTGCCGGTGCTGCCGCCGCATATTCCGCGACGCCAGTGGATCGTGGCATTCCAGCGCGCCTTCGACCGCCTGTCCAGCGACGTGGCGCGTGGGCGCGATACCTTGATCGATCCGTACGCGGCGGAAGGCCCGGATGAATTCTTTGCCGTGGTGAGCGAGCTGCATTGGTCGCAGCCGGGCGTGCTGCGTCGTGCGGATGGGGCGGTGGCGGATCTGCTGCAGGCGTATTACGGGGTTTCGCCGGCGCCGGGGTGAGGGCCGTTTGGCCGTCCAAATGAACTGAGTGGACTGAGGCGAAGTTGGCCCCTCACCCCAGCCCTCTCCCCTGAGGGGAGAGGGAGTGGAGCTGAGGCGTACCATCAGGTATCAACCCGGCGGTAGTTTTACGCTGAACCGCGCACCGTTGAACTCCGGCGAACGATCCACCACCAGCTCGCCGCCGTAGGCGCGGATGATGTCCTGCACGATGGACAGGCCGATGCCGTGGCCTTGCACGCGCTCGTCGCCGCGCACGCCACGCTGCAGCACGCTCTCGATCTTGTCGTCGTCGATGCCGGGGCCGTCGTCTTCCACGCTCAGCCACAGGCCGGGGCGCTGACGGCCCGCGACCGGGCGCATCTTCACCACCAGCAGCACGCGATGGCGCGCCCACTTGAACGCGTTCTCCAGCAGGTTGCCCATGAGTTCGAGCAGATCGCCCTGCTCGCCGTAGAACGCGGCGTTGTCGTCGATGTCGAATTCGCACAGTACGTTCTTGGCGGCGTAGACCTTCTCCAGGCTCTGCACCAGATCTTCCGCGTGGCCGGCGATGGGAATGGCGGTGGTGGCGAAGGTTTGGCGGCCCGAGGTGGCCGCGCGCGCGAGCTGGTAGGCGACCAGTTCGTCCATCTTGCGCACCTGTTCCAGCACCTGGTTGCGCAGGTCCGGCGTGTCGCTTTCCAGGCCGGAACGGATCACCGCCAGCGGCGTCTTCAGGCTGTGCGCCAGGTCGGCCAGCGTGTTGCGCGTGCGTATGCGCTGCTCGCGCTCGCTGTCGATAAAGGCGTTGATGCGCTCGGTAAGGCCGGTGAGTTCCTGCGGGTATTGATCGCCCAGGTGCTCGCGATCGCCGCGTTCCACGCGCGACATTTCGTTGGCCACCTTGCGCAAGGGCGTCAGGCTCCAGCGCAGCAGCAACAGCTGCAGCAGGATCAGCATCACGCCCAATGAGGCCAGCCAGAACACCAGGCTGCGCCGGAACACGGCGTTGCGGCCTTCGAGCTGGTCTTCGGTCTGCGCCACCATGAAGGTGAGGTGCACCGATTTCTTTTCCGACGTGTCGAGCGCCACGCCGTAGATGTAGTAGTACAGGCGGCCCATGCGCGTATCGACCGGGCCGACGAACTCGCCCTCGCCCGGCGCCAGCGGACGCAGGAAGGCAAAGTCGCGCCCGATGGCCGAGGGCGATTCCCATTTGAAACCGCCATCGCCGATGGCCACGGCGTAAAGACCCGAACCCGGCCGCGAGAAACTCGGGTCAGGCGGCGTGTCGGGCAGCAGCACCTTGCCGGAGCGACCGACTTCGGTGCCCGCCAGGTAGGCTACGACGAAATTCTGCAGGCGATCCTGCAGCCCCTTGCGCGAACTGTCGGCAGCCGTACGCATGAGCGTAAGGCCGACCACGCCAAGGAATGCCGCCAGCACGAAGCCGGTGGCCAGCGCCGCGCGCGCCGCCAGTGAAAACGGGCGGCGCGGCGGGGGCTGATCATTCGTCTTCGGCTTCGCTGCGAGGGATGGCAAAGCGGTATCCGCGTCCACGTACCGTCTCGATGGGCTTGAGGTTGCCTTCCGGGTCCAGCTTCCTGCGCAGACGGCCGATGAAGACCTCCAGCACGTTGGAATCGCGATCGAAATCCTGCTGGTAGATGTGCTCGGTCAGATCGGCCTTGGAGACCAGCTCGCCGGCGTGCAGCATCAGGTATTCGAGCACCTTGTACTCGTAGCTGGTCAGGTCGACCGGCTTGCCTTCCACGGTCACCGTCTGCGCGGTGGTGTCCAGCTTGATCGGACCGCAGGCCAGCACCGGCTTGGACCAGCCGCTGGCGCGGCGCACCAGCGCGTTGATGCGCGCGAGCAGCTCTTCGACGTGGAACGGCTTGACGAGGTAGTCGTCGGCGCCGTGCTTGAGGCCTTCCACCTTGTCCTGCCAGCCGCCGCGGGCGGTGAGGATCAGGATGGGATAACGCTGGCCGGCCTCGCGCAGGGACTTGATCAGGTCCATGCCCGACATCTTGGGCAGGCCCAGGTCGATGATGGCCAGATCGAACGGCACTTCGCGCCCCAGGTACATGCCTTCCTCGCCGTCCTGGGCCGCATCGACGGCAAAACCATCGCGCTTCAGGCGTGCGGCGAGGGTCTCGCGCAGGGGCGCCTCGTCCTCAACCAAAAGAATGCGCATCAGTGTTTCTCCTTGTTGCTTCCGCCGTCAGTGGACGGGTTCTTGGTCGGATCGCCAGAAGCCGGTGCCTTGCTGGCTTCGGTGGTTACGGTCACCACGCGCACGTGCCCCGTGGGTGTGAGCACCTTGACGCGATGTTCGAACGAACTGCGGCCCCGGCGCACGGTGCTGGCGGACAATACCTTGCCGCCGGTCTCGTGCTGCACCTGGGTAACGGCCTGCTCCAGCGACATGGCCGGCTCGCTGGATTGTGCCGCCCACGCGCCCGCGCCTGTCGAGCAGGCCAGCAGCAGGATCAGGGGGCGCAGGATTGTTTTCATTTTGTTAAACAAGCCTGTAGCACCAGCGGGGCGGTTTCCATCGTCGTTCAGACTATGGACTCGGGGCTGAATATTGACCTGACAAACCTGAACGGTCACGCGGCAACCCGGGCCGGCGCCATGGCCTGCTCGATCAGGCCCCAGCCGGCCCCCGGCAGGTGCGCCCCCTCGCTCAGCCGGCGGCGGAAACCGCGCGCCCCGGGCTCGCCCTGGTACAGGCCCAGCAGGTGACGGCTGATGTGCTTGAGCGCCGTGCCCCGGGCCAGTTCGGCCTCGATGTAAGGCCGCATGTGCATGAGCACGTCTTCGCGGGTCGGCAGCGGCTCACCGTAGAGCGCGGCCTCGACGCGGGCGAGTACATAGGGGTCGTGATACGCCGCGCGCCCCAGCATCACGCCGTCCACCTGCCGCAGATGCGCCTGCACCTGCTCCACCGTGGTGATGCCTCCGTTGATCACCACCACCAGCTGCGGGAATTCGCGCTTGAGGCGGTACACGCGCTCGTAGTCGAGCGGCGGGATTTCCCGGTTTTCCTTGGGGCTCAGGCCCTGCAGCCACGCCTTGCGGGCATGCACGACCAGCACCTCGACGCCGGCGGCGATCATGGTCTCCGTGAAGTGTTGCAGATCGGCGTACTCGTCCTGGTCATCCACGCCGATTCGGCATTTGACCGTGACCGGCACATCCACCGCATTGCGCATCGCCTTCACGCAGTCGCCCACCAGCGCCGGCTCGCGCATCAGGCACGCGCCGAAGCGGCCGGACTGCACGCGGTCCGAGGGGCAACCCACGTTGAGGTTGATCTCGTCATAGCCCGCCTCCGCGCCATAGCGCGCGGCGATGGCCAGCTCCGCCGGCTCGCTGCCGCCCAGCTGCAGCGCCACGGGGTGTTCCTGCTGGCTATGCTCCAGCAGGCGCAGCTGCTTGCCACGCACCAGCGCGGCGCTGGTCACCATCTCGGTATACAGGCGCGCATGCGGGGACAGCAGCCGGTGGAAATAGCGGCAGTGGCGGTCAGTCCAGTCCATCATGGGTGCGACGGACAGGCGGACGTCGGTGGGGGCGAGGCTGTGCATGGAGCGCATTTTAGCCGCTTGTCCATGGCGCACGCCCGATAGGCGGCACCCATCTGCGAAAAGGCCCCCGGGTGGGGGCCTTCGACGTCGCCAGGGTGCAGGCCACTCAATCGGCCTTGGCGATGGGAATCAGCCTGGCGTAGTCGGCCTGGGCCAAGGTCAGTTCGCGCTTCTCGTAGACGCGCATGTCGATGTCGTGGTGATACACCGTCAACACCACCGGTTCGGGCTGCTGCTTCTGCAACTGATCGACCAGCTGGCCCACCCAGCGGATCGGCTGCCCGTTGATCCGCTCGATCTGGTCGGTGCTGTGCAGGCCCATCCAGCCTTGGGGCGTTACCGAATCGACGAAAACGCGCTGGTGGCCATCGGTGGTCAGCTTCAGCTGGCGGGTGCCGTCCTTGACGGTAAGGAAGTTACCGCTATAGGTCAGGTGGCCATCCGGCCCCGGCTCGGCGGTTTGCGCAAGGGCGGGCAGCGCCGCCATCGCCACGAGACCGCTCATCAACAAAGACAATGACTTCATGACACGTTCTCCTCCTGAGTCGTGGGAAATCCAGTATCCAAGCCCTGAACGCCATGGCGTGAGCCGTGAAGCTCCCGAAAGCGCGCCAAGACGGTAGCACCGCAGGACGCGGGGAATGTCAATGGATCGTGTGAAGCCGCGACGCGACAGCGCACCGCACCCGGCCAACGGCATGAACTGGGCACCCGCCGATGGCATAATGGACGCTTGCGCTGCATCCCCGGCAGCACTCGTCAGGCGCAGCGGATTCCGCCTTCCCCACACGAGTCCGGCGTTGGCCCCAGGGCTGGCACCGCGCCTGCAGCATCCCTGAATCCTTAGGACGGTAACCGGCAATGGTGGCATTGGCGACGGAGCACGTGATCGACGTGCACCACTGGAACGACAGTCTCTTCAGCTTCCGCACCACGCGTGATCCCGGCTTCCGCTTCGACAGCGGACAGTTCGTGATGATCGGCCTGGAAGTGGATGGCCGCCCGCTGATGCGCGCGTATTCCATCGCCAGCGCGAACTACGAGGAGCATCTGGAGTTCTTCAGCATCAAGGTGCCCAACGGGCCGCTCACCTCGCGCCTGCAGCACCTCAAGCCCGGTGATCCACTGATCGTCAGCCGCAAGCCGACCGGCACGCTGGTGCTCAACGATCTCAAGCCGGGCAAGCGCCTGTACCTGCTGGGCACGGGCACGGGCCTGGCACCGTTCATGAGCCTGGTGCGCGATCCGGAAACCTACGAGCGCTACGAGAAGATCGTGATCGCGCACGGCGTGCGCAACGTCAACGACCTGGCCTACAGGGATTACCTCGAGAACGAGCTGCCGCAGCACGAATACCTCGGCGAGCTGGTGCGCGAGAAGCTGATCTACTACCCGACGGTGACGCGCGAAGCGTTCCGCAACCAGGGCCGCATCACCGACAACATCGTCAACGGTTCGATGAGCGAGGCCATCGGCCTGCCGCCGCTCGATCCCACGACCGACCGCGTGATGCTGTGCGGCAGCCCCACCATGCTGGACGACACCTGCGCCCTGCTGGACGAACGCGGTTTCCAGGTATCGCCGCGCACGCGCGAGCCGGGCGACTACGTGATCGAGCGCGCCTTCGTCGAGAAGTAAGCGACAGCGTCGTGCTTTTCGCGGGAGCGCAGGCCTGCGCTCCCGCTTTCGTTTCCGACCTGGCGATTACTGCCAGATCGTATACACGCGGCCGGTGCACACGCCTTCCACGCTGCGCCGATAGACCTGCCCCACGCGCTCGCCGGGTACGGCTTCGAATCCCGGAAAATACGGGCCATAAGCCTCCAGCGACTCGGTGAGCAGGGTCGCGCTCACTGCATTGATGCGCAGACCGCGCGGCAGCTCCGTGGCCGCCGAGCGCACGAAGCCTTCGATGGCGGCGTTCACGGTGGTGGCATTCGTGCCCAGCTTGATCGGCTCGACCGCGGTGATGCCGCTGGTCAGCGTGAACGAGCCGCCGTCGCGCAGATGCGGGATGCCCGCGATCACCACGTTCACCTGTCCCATCAGCTTGTCCTGCAGGCCGGACAGGAACTGCGCGGGCGTGGTCTGCGCCAGCTCGCCGAAGTGGACATTGCCTGCCGTGGTGACCACCGCATCGAGCTGACCCACCTCGCGGTACATGCGCTCCACGCTGTCCATGTCGGTCAGGTCGACGCGCACGTCGCCGGACTGGCGGCCCGCGCGGATAAGTTCATGGTGCGGGGCAAGCGCGCCGGCCACCGCCGTGCCGACCGTACCGCTGGCGCCGATAAGCAGAATTCGCATGTGATGGAACCTCGATGGGTGCGTCCCGGTGTGGGTCGCCATGCCGTGAGTCTCCGCCACGCCCATCCTCCAATAAACATGCCATGATTCGACCCATTCCAAACCATGGGTTGTTAAAGCATGGATACGCTGGCGAGCATGGCCATGTTCGTTCGGGTGGTGGACACCGGCAGCTTCGCGGCGGCGGCCGAGGCGAGCGGCGTGTCCCCGACCATGGCCGGCAAGCACATCCGCGCCATCGAGGAACGGCTGGGCGCACGCCTGCTCCATCGCACCACGCGCCGCCAGCAACTCACCGAGGTCGGCAAGCTCTACTACGAGCGCTGCAAGCTGGTGCTGGCGGATGTGGAGCTGGCTGAGCGCAGCGCGCACGAACTGCAGGCCACGCCGCGCGGCAAGCTGCGCATCACTGCACCCATGAGCTTCGGCAGCCGCCGGCTGACGCCCGCGCTCACCGAATACCTGCAGCGCTATCCCGATGTCAGCGTGGAGCTGTCGCTGGACAACCGCGTCTACGACCTGGTCGGCGAAGGCTATGAGCTGGGCATCCGCATCGGCGCCGTGGATGACCCTCAGCTCGTCGCGCGACCCTTGCAGCCCTATCGCATGCTGCTGGCCGCATCGCCGCCCTACCTGGCGAAGCACGGCACGCCGACACGTCCTGAGGAACTGTCCAAGCACGTCTGCCTGGGCCTGACCAACTGGCGCCGCCGCGATCAGTGGCGGTTGCTGGGACCCAACGGTGAGGAATGCGACGTGCCGGTGCAGGGGCGCCTCTCCGTCGACCATGGCGATGCCCTGCGCGTGGCGGCGTTGCATGGGGCGGGCATCGTGCTGCAGCCGGAAGTGCTGCTTGCGGACGATCTCGCCGAAGGTCGCCTGATGGCGGTCTTGCCCGAGTGGGCGCCTCCGGCCACGCCGATGCATCTGCTCTACGCGCAGGATCGCCGGCCGACGGCCAAGTTGCGCAGCATGATCGAGTTTTTGCTGGAGCGCTTTGGGGCCTGAGGGACCATTTCAACGTCCCTCGCAAACGCTCATATCCCCCACCGTCATTCCGGCGTAGGCCGGAATCCAGTGGCCTAGGCGCACGGTTTTCGCGAAAGAGCCAGACGCTTTGACGTCACGCGACAACCGGCCGTTTCCGTCACTGGATTCCGGCCTACGCCGGAATGACGGTGAGGGCATTGAACGTTCGGGCGAGACGTTGAACAGCCTTCAACACACCGCGCACCATCAATCGCGCACGCGCCCCTGCCCTTCATTGTCCCAATAGCCGAACACACGCCGCGCAATGAGCTTGTACAAACGCTTGCCCGTCGCGCGCCATACGCGCGCAGGCGGAGCGGGTGTGGCGAGGATGGCGCGCTGGCGTAGCGTCAACGCCTCCGGGCAATACGTGCGCTTGTGCTTGAGCAGATGGCGCACGTCTTCGCGCGCCAGCAGGCGGAACAGCGTGCCGCGTTTGCCGCGTGTCCAGGCGATCTGGAAATCGACCAGGGCGGGACGGCCATCGGCGCGCACCAGCCAGTTCGGTTCCTTGGCCAGGTCGTTGTGCACGATGCCGCGGCGATGCAGCCGCGCGAGCAAGCGTAGCGCCTCGCGGTAGTACGCCCGGTCATGCGGTCGTGCCTGCTGCATCGGCGCGCCGGCAATGTAGCTGCGCAGCAGCTCCTGCCCGTCCCAGCCCAGCAGCGCGGGCACGCCGTCGATGCCATCGAGCTTCGCCAGCGCGCGTGCTTCGCGTGCGGCGGCGCGGCGTGCGACAGGGCGCGCCCACCAGCGCGCCGCGGTGACATCGCGACGGATCACGCGCACGCCGGCCCGTTCGGTCATTTCGATACGACCGAGTTCATCGGCTTTCAAAAGCATGTCGCGTGAGGTGTCCACAAAAGCATCGGGCATCGACCAGGATCAGCACCTCCATTGTCGCCGAACCGGCCCATGCGCGGCGCATCGCCTAGCCGATATGCTGCGCCGTCGGACACGGAGCACACCATGCTGGAGATCGCGCTGTACGTACTGGCCGCGCTGCTGATGATCGGCGGCCTCGCCGGCAACATCCTGCCCGCGCTGCCGGGCATACCGATGATCTTCGGCGGCATCTGGCTGGTGGCGGCGGTGGATCGGTACCGGCACCTGGGCACGTGGTGGCTGGTGGTGATCGGCGCGCTGGGCGCGTTCGGCGTGCTGATGGATTTCGTGTCGGCCTCGCTGGGCGCCAAGCGGGTGGGCGCCAGCCGGCTGGCCCTGTGGGGCGCGGGGCTGGGCACCGTGGTGGGCATGTTCTTCGGCCTGGTCGGCCTGATCGTGGGACCCTTCCTGGGCGCCCTGCTGGGCGAGCTGGCCTCCGGCACCAGCGTGCTGCACTCAGCGCACGTGGGCGTGGCGACCTGGCTGGGCCTGCTGTTTGGCACCTTGGTCAAACTGGAGATCTCCTTCGTGATGATCGGCCTGTTCGGCTTCGCCATGCTGTTCGGCTGAGCCGGGCGCCGGCGGCGCGACCTTCGGCACATGGCCGGCCCGCGCCCGCCCCTATAGGCTCGGGGCACTTCACTACGGGGAAAAACTCATGTCCAAACGTCTTGCCCTGGCGCTGGCGGTTTCGCTGGCCGCCGTCGGTTCCGCCCAGGCGGAAACCAAGTCGCCCACCTGGATCGAACGCAGCAACGCCGACGCCCAGGTGTTGCTGGACGTGATGGCGAAGTTCAATCCCGAGTTCGCCTCGCAGATCGGCGTGCCGGGTTTCGACGACAAGGTCGTCGACCTGAAGCCGGACGTCGACGCCCGTTCGCGCGCCGCGTTCGTCGACGCCAAGGCGAAGCTGGAGAAGATGCTCGCCGATGAGAAGGACGCCAACGTCCGCCAGGATCTGCAGATCATGATCAAGGCGGTCGACCAGCAGGTCGAAGGCATCGATCTGAACCACAAATACATGCTGCCTTACGTCGACGTGGGCCAGCAGATCTTCCAGGGCGAGTTCGCCCTGCTGAAGGACGACGTGGACGCCAAGCGCCGCCCGTCCGCCGCCAAGCGCCTTGAGTGCTACGTGGGCAAGGCACCGGGCTGCACGCCGCTGATCGATCTGGCCAAGGCGCAGACGCAAGCGCGCATCGGCGAGAAGGGCCTGATTGGTCCGTACAAGAACGAAGTGGAGCAGAAGCTCAGCAACTCGCAGCGCTACGCCCAGGGCATCCGCCAGCTGTTCGCCAAGTACAAGCTGGACGACGCCGACAGCAAGGCCGCGCTCGACGCGCTGGACAGCCAGCTCAAGGATTACGACGCCTGGACGCGCGCCACCATCGTGCCGCGCGCACGCGCGGACTTCCGCCTGCCCGAACCGCTGTACGCCTACAACCTCAAGCAGGTCGGCATCGACATTGCGCCGGAGCAGCTGATCAAGGAAGCCCAGTTCGAGTTCACCGAGCTGCGCTCGATGATGCAGATGATGGCGCCGGTGGTGGCCAAGGCCGAGAACATCCAGGCCACCGACTACCGCGACGTGCTGAAGGCGCTGAAGAAGGAACAGCTCGGCAAGGATGACGTGGTGCCGTGGTACCACGAGATCATCGGCCACATCGAAGACACCATCCGCCGCGAGCACATCATCACCCTGCCCCAGCGCAAGATGCAGATGCGCCTGGCCTCGGAAGCGGAAACCGCCGCCGTGCCCGCGCCGCACATGGACCCGCCGCCGTTCATCAACAACCACGGCGAGCAGGGCACCTTCGTGCTGACCATGGGCAACCCCAGCGGCAGCAAGTCGGACTCGTATGACGACTTCACCTATAAGGCCGCCGCGTGGACGCTCACCGCGCACGAAGGCCGTCCCGGCCACGAGCTGCAGTTCGCGGCGATGGTGGAGCGCGGCGTGTCTCTGGCGCGCAGCCTGTTCGCCTTCAACAGCGTGAACGTGGAAGGCTGGGCGCTGTACGCCGAGTCGGAGATGCTCCCCTACGAGCCGCCGGCTGGCCAGTTCGTGGCCCTGCAGGCCCGCTTGCAGCGCGCCGCCCGCGCCTACCTGGACCCGATGCTCAACCTCGGCCTGATCACCAAGGAGCGTGCGCACGACGTGCTGCGCAACGACGTGGGCTTGTCCGAAGCCATGACGCAGCAGGAACTGGACCGCTACACCTTCAACAGCCCCGGCCAGGCCACTGCGTATTTCTACGGTTACATGCGCCTGCAGCAGACGCGCCTGAACACCGAACTGGCACTGGGCAAGGACTTCAACCGCCAGGCCTTCAACGACTTCGTGATTGGCCAGGGCCTGCTGCCGCCGGAACAGCTGGCCGAAGCGGTGCGCACGCAGTTCATTCCTTCGCAGAAGAAGAAGTAACGCCGCGAACGCTTCGGTTCGCTAACGGGGCCGCGTCTTCGGGCGCGGCCTTTTCTTTGGCGGCGCGGCTGCGTTGCCGCTGCGTTCCAGCCATTCGGCGAAACGGGCCGTATCCTGCCGTAGCGCCGGCGGCACCAGGATGTAATCGCGGCTGGGCGGCTCGTCAGGCCTGTGGCGAAAACGCTGCGCGCCCGCCTGCGCCAACAGGCCGGGTTGGTCCGCTTCCGACAGGCGCAATGCCAGCCCCTGCGTCGACAGCCAGGCGCACGGCTTCTCGCCGAACCAAGCCATCAGGCCGCCGAACATGGGTTTGAAGCGAAGATCGTGCGGACGCCCCAGGTGCGTGGCGGCGTCTTCCAGCTCGACGCGCAAGCGCTGGAGGTCCGGGTTCACGGCCCGTCGGGCAGCACGTAGAGCAGCACGGCCAGATAGTGCAGCACGCTGCCCGCCAGCACGAAGAAATGCCACACCGAGTGGTGGTACGGCAGCTTGCGCCACAGATAGAACGGCACGCCCAGCGTGTACGCCACGCCGCCCGCGAGCAGCAGCACCATGCCGCCGGTCTGCAGGTGCGCCAGCAGGGGCTTGAACGCGATCACGCCCACCCAGCCCATGCCCACGTACATCAGCACCGCCAGCTTGCGGTACTTCTTCAGCATGCCCAGCTCCAGCGCGCTGCCCATCAGGACCAGGCCCCACACCGTGCCGAACAGGCTCCAGCCCCAGGCGCCCGGCAAGGCAATCAGGGTGAAGGGCGTGTAGGTGCCGGCAATGAGCAGGAAGATGGCGATGTGGTCCAGCGTGCGCAGCACGCGCTTGGCCACCGCGCCGGGAATGGAGTGATAGAGCGTGGACGCCGTGTAGCACAGGATCAGCGTGGTGCCAAACACCGCGCTCGCCACCACGGCGCGCGCATCGCCATGAAGCGCAGCGAACGCCACCAGCGTCGCGAGGCCGGCAATGCTGAGCAGGATGCCGATGCCATGGATGACGCTGCTGGCGACTTCGTCGCCGAGGGCGTAGCGGGGCAAAGCCGTGGCGGAGGTGGCGGACATGGGGAGATCCTTGAACGGAGCGTACCTGGGGTACGGCTCCGCCACCTTAGCGGTCCGGCGCTTGAATGCAAGGCCGCGCGGCGTATGAAACACCGCGCGGATCAGCGGCGCGCGCGCCTCATTCGATGATGAAGGCGCCGAAGGCCACGCCCAGGTCCCAGCCCTTGCCCGTGCCGCTGAGCGCCAGCGAGACATTGCCCTTGGTCATCACGCGGGCGCCGGCCGATTTGGACGCGCCCGCATGCACACCAGCATCGGCATAGTGGCCCTTGATCTCGCTGATGCTGTCGACGCCGGAGAACTTGCCGACGCCGTCGTCGATCTGGCTCTTGCCAAAGGTCAGGCCGCCGCCCTTGACGCGGATGCGCACGCCCATGCTCTGGCCGTTGCTGCAGCGAACGGTGCCGCTGCCGGTTGCCGTCTGGTAGAACACCGACCAACCCGAGAGGGTGAAACGCATCTTGCACTCGAGCTCGCCGGCCTGCGCCGAGGCCGAGCCCATCCAGCCGGCCAAGGCCAGCGCCGACACAGCTGCCCACTTCCCGATGCCCATGGCATGTCTCCCTAAGAGCCTGTTCATGATCTCCGCGTGGCCCGCGCCGGGAGCTGTTTGCGCGCAGGCCAAGGAAGAGCGAGGGAGTGTACGTCCGTACACGACCGAGTGATGACGCCGGCCTGCGGGCAAACAGACCCGGCCCGGAGGGTTGTTCCTGAGTGGCTGCCCAACGACACCGCGCGGCTTGACCTGCCCACCAGGCAGGCGCTGCGCCACGCAGCGCCGCCGGGCAGCCACTCAGGAACAACGCGGGCTACGCGGAGATCATGAGCAGGCTCTTAGCGCGCGCCGCCATCAGGCGACAAGCCGACGATTCTGGCAAGCGCTCGCCGTCTGCGGCGTGAATACAGCTTTCACTCGCGATGTACGCCAAAACAAGCCGCAGCGCGAAAAAATGTGACAACCGGGCGTCCCCTCTCTCTCCCCCGACGTCCGGCCTTGCCGCCCCGCCATCCTGTGCGGGGCTTTTTTTGTCTCGCTTCGACAGCCGCGACAACGCGCGCTACACGCCGTCCAATGGCAGGCTCTATGCTGGACACGGATCGGAAACCGGGAGAGCCGCCATGTCAGCGATCGACCTGCTGTTGCATCTGGACCACCTGGACCTTGGCGTCGCCGCGCCGCGCGCGGCCCTGGCCCTCGCGCAGCGACTGGGCGCGCGGCTCGATGCGCTCTACGTCGCCGATCTTCCCGCCACCGCTTTCAGCCTGCCCGAGGCGGTGCCCGTGCAACTGGAAGAAACCCAGCGCCGGGTCGCCGAAGCGCAGACGCATGCCCAGCCATGGCAGCAGACGCTGGCCGCGCATGGGCTGAGCGGACGCTGGCGCGTCACCCAGGGCGACACGGTGCAGACGCTCAGCCAGGCCGCCTCCGGCTACGACATGCTGGTGATGGAGCGAAGCCAGAAGCGCAGCGACGCGCCGGTGGGCTTCGGCTCGGTATCGCGTTGCGTCTTCGCCAGCGGTCGGCCGGTGCTGGTGGTGCCCGATACCTCGCCGGTGCCCACGCTGGGCGCCAAGGTGCTGGTGGCGTGGAACGGCAGCCGCGAATCCGCCCTCGCCCTCGCCGCCGCCGTACCGCTGCTGCAGAAGGCCGACGAGGTACGCGTGCTCGACGGCAGCGAAATGAATGCGGACATGCTGCCGGTGCTGCCGCCGCCCGGCCTGGCCGACTGGCTGCAACGCCACGGCATCCATGCGCAGATCGACACGCTGGATACCGGCCCCAGCCATGCCGCGGGCCCGGCCGTGCTGGACGCGGCGCACGCCCAGGGCGCCGACCTGATCGTCATGGGTGCCTGGAGCCGTTCGCGCCTTGCGCAGATGGTGCTCGGCGGCACCACGCGCCACCTGTTCATGCACGGCGACGTGCCGATGCTGGTGGCCCACTGAAAAATTCCCCTGCGGGGAACCCCGGGGCAATCACCCTAGAATAGCCTTCCATACGGCTACTTGTGCAAGTCCCACAAGTGGGTCTAGCGTGAAATCGCGCCCGCACGATCCCCACTGCTTCCCCAGCAGCGTGCCGGGCGCGACAACCCAACATCGATACGTCAGGAGGTCGCCTTATGTCGTCCGCAAGCCTGGCTGCACCCCGTCACGCCCATCCGGACAGCGCCCGCATTGCCGCGCTGAGTGCCGCGATAGCCCTCAACCTCGCCGCGCTCATCGTGGTCATGCGACCGATGGCCCCGGAGTTCGCCGCGCAGGTGCAACGCATCACCGCCATGCCGATCACGTGGATCACCCCGCCGAAGGAAGTTCCGCCCCCGCCAACCATCGACCTCAAGAAGCTGGTGCAACCCAAGACCGTGCCGCACACCCAGACCGTACCGCGCCCGCAGCCGGTCACGCCGCCGGCGGTGCCGACCACGGACGACGGCAGCATCCCCGCGCCACCGGTGGCACCGACGCTGGCGCCGCCAACCGACACGGGCGTATCGGCCGCGCCGATCGAAGCGACGCTCGCCTATCGCGCGACGCCGCTGAAATATCCGCAGCAGGCCTTGCGCTCGCACCTGCAGGGTCAAGTGATACTCAAGGTGCTGGTCGACGAGAACGGCGTTCCGCAGCAGGTGAGCATCGAAAAGAGCAGCGGCGAACAGGTGCTCGATCGAAGCGCCTGCGACCAGGTATTGAAGGGTTGGCGATTCGAACCCGCCACCGTGAACGGTCACGCCGTGCGCGCATGGGCACGCGTGCCCGTCACTTTCAGCTTGAACGAACTCTAGCCTCGCTCCGCCGTCGCGTAAGCGCATGAAAAAAGGAAGGCCCGGCCTGCATCCAGTGGCAGGTCGGGCCGTTCCACGGCAAGCGACGATGGAATCAACGGGCGCTGGCGGCCACAGGCTGATGCGCAGGGCCTCGGGCCGTGCGCACGATGGCCCACACCACGGCCGCCACCACGATCACGGGCAGGCAGACCGGCAGCAAGGCAAGCGCCACGATAGGTGCGGCAATCAACAAGGCAATGCCGCCGAAGAACAGGCCCAGCACCGCGCCGATCAGGCTGAAAAGGCCGCCGATCAAGCTGAAGACCAGCTTGAACACCAGGCCGATCATCACCGCGCCCAGCCAGATGCCAAGCACCACCATCAAGAGCACGCTCATTGCGATCATGACGTTTCTCCTGCCGGCAGCATCGCCGGCGACCATGCGCATGGACGTGTTGAGGCGCCCGATGCGGTTTTCAAGGCCTTCGCGGGAATCATGCTGCGCTTCTGCGGAAGGCCGCGCATGTCGCGAAAGTCATGCTGGAACGGTAGCGTTCGCTCACGCCGGGTTACGGGACTTTAACGACCCGCATGCTCCACTGCGCGCCGGTTTCCGTCGAGTAACATCGCATGGCCAAACACATGCAACACCTCAAGGCGCTGCGTGAGATCGCGTTTGACTACGGTGTGGGCGAACATCCCGACCTTGCCACCATGGCACGGGAGCTGAGCCGCGCGGTTTATCAGAACAAACAGGCGCTGGATGCGGATCTGGCCGATCTGCGCACGCGCGACCAGGGCTTCGAGCGCTGGTTCGTTGCACAGCGCAGCAAGCCGGAGATCAGCGTGCTGGTGATGGCGTGGCCCGCCAATCACGCCACGCCCATCCATGATCACAATGGCCTGTGGGGCCTGGAACTGGCCCTGCACGGCGCGCTGGAAGTGGAGTCCTGGGATCGCGCCGAGGACGGGAAGATCCTGCGATTGACCGGCCGCGACTGGCTGGGCCCCGGTGACGTCACCTGGTTCGACGCGGACGACCGCTACGCGCACCGCTGCCGCAATCTGTCCCGGCACGAAACCGCGCTGACGCTTCACGTATACGGTGGCGATCTGGCACAGTACTTCACATACGAAGAAGCCGGCGAAGCCGGCCAGTGGACCAGGAACGCGCAGCGCAGCAGCATCGCCGGCCGCCTGTACGCCTGAGCCACGCACGTTCCAACGCTTTTTTAAGGGAGTGGCATGTATCGACGGGTCGCCATCATCGGCGGCGGCGCTGCAGCGGCAGCGCTGCTGAGCGAGCTGCTGGAACGCCAGCCGCCGCAGCCGTTGCATCTGGACTGGTACACTGGCGGCGGTAACTCGCCGCGCGGCGTCGCGTATGGCACGCGGTCCGACAAGCATCTGCTGAACGTGCGTGCCGCCTCGATGAGCATGTTCACCGCCAGGCCGCACGGTTTCCTCGATTTCGCCCAGCGCGGCGACAGCGCCATCGCCGGCACGGATTTCCTGCCGCGCCGTCTCTACGGCGACTATCTCGAGGCGGAAGTGGAGCGCGCGCTCGAACGCGCGCGCGCGGCCGGACACGACGTGCGCGTGCTGCCGTTCGCGGTGGACGCCATCGTGCCGGAGAGCGACGGCGTCACCGTCATTCACGGCGAGGAAAACGCGCATGTGGATGCGGCCGTGCTGGCTATCGGCTCATTGCCGCCGCAGCCCTTGAGCGGCGTCGCGGATGCCGCGCTCGCGAGCGGCCGCTACGTCACCGAGCCTTGGGGTTTTCTTGCGCAGGCCAAGCCGGACGCGCGACCGCTCAAGGTCGTGCTGATCGGCCTGGGCCTTACCGCCGTCGACGTGCTGCTGGAACTGTCCGCGCTGTGGCCCAACGCCACCTTCGAGGCCATTTCGCGTCACGGCCTGCTGCCGGAACCGCACCTGCATCAGGCCTCCGCGCCGGCCGACGACGGCAGCGAGCTGATCGAATCCATGCGCGAGGCGCCGTATATCCGCACGTGGATTCGCCTGCTGCGCGAAGCCGTCGCGCAGAGCGCCGACTGGCGCACGGTGATCGACAGCCTGCGTCCGCATACACCTTCGCTGTGGGCGCTGCTGCCCGAAGCGGAGCGTTCGCGCTTCCTGCGGCATGCACGCTGGGCGTGGGAACGCGTGCGCCATCGCATGCCGCCGCAGGTGATGGCCGCAATGAAGGCATTGGAAGACGCCGGCCGCCTGCACCGCCGCCGTGGCCGCCTGCAGGCGGTGGACGTGGCGGGCGACAAGCTGCATCTGGACATCCGCTTGCCGCACGGCAAGGGCGTGGAAACCATGGACGCCGACCTGGTGATCCAGACGGTGGGCCTCAATACCGACGTGCGCCGCACGCAACACGCGCTGATCCGCCAGCTGACCACCAACGGTCACGTGACCGCCGACCCGCTGGGCCTTGGCGTCACCGCCACCACCGAAGGCCGTGTGAAGCACGGCGAGCAGACCTGGCCGCACTTCTACGCCATCGGCACCCTGCTCCGCGGCGTGCTGTGGGAATCGACGGCCATGCCGGAGATCCGCCAGCAGGCCCGCAATCTTGCGGACCGCCTGGTGAAGAGCGAGAAGTGAGTGAAGAGAAGTGAGTAGTGAGAGAGAGCGTGGCGCTGGCCTGCTCTGTCTTACTCCTCACTTCTCTGATTTCGCTTTCCAGCGCCGAAGGAGGTGAGGGAAAGCGTCACGCAGCAAGCTCTCTCTCACTACTCACTCCTCTTAACTCACTCCTGCCTTCTCACCATCCGCTCAGCACGATTTTCCCGATCGTGCTTGCACTTTCCACCTGCTCATGCGCACGGCGAAGATTGGCCGCGTTGATGACGCCCATGTTCTCGCGCAGCGTGGTGCGCAACACGCCGGCGTCGACCAGATCCGCCGCCTCGTTGAGCAACTGGTGCTGTGCCTGCATGTCCTCGGTGTGGAACAGCGAGCGGGTGTACATGAGCTCCCAGTGCAGCGACAGGCTCTTCTGCTTGAGCAGACGGATGTCGATCGGCGTGGCGGGATCGTCGATCAAGGCGAGCTTGCCTTGCGGCTTGAGCAGCTCGACCAGGGCCGGATAGTGCTGGTCGGTATGCGTAAGGCTGAGCACGTAGTCCACGCCTTGCGGCGCCATCGCCTTCACCGCCGTCACCAGATCGCCGCGATGATCGACCGCATGATGCGCGCCCAGTTCTTTCACCCATGACTGCGTGTCGGCGCGCGACGCCGTGGCGATCACCGTGAAGTTGGTCAGCCGGCGTGCCAGCTGGATGGCCATCGAACCCACGCCGCCCGCGCCGCCGACCACGAGAATCACGCCGCTGCGCGCCGTGCTGCCACGGGGCACGCCCAGGCGGTCGAACAGCATTTCCCATGCCGTGATGGTGGTGAGCGGCAAGGCAGCCGCCTGCGCGAAATCGAGGGTCGACGGCTTGCGCCCCACGATGCGTTCGTCGACCAGCTGGAATTGGGCATTGCTGCCGGCCCGATCGATGGCGCCCGCGTAGTACACGTCGTCACCGGGCTTGAACAAGGTGACGTCGGCGCCCACGGCAACCACGGTGCCCGAGGCATCCCAGCCGAGCACCTTGTCGACGCCCTGCGGATCGGTGCGCAGGCGCACCTTGGTATCGACCGGATTGACCGACACGGCCTCCACCCGCACCAGCACATCGCGTCCTTGCGGCGACGGCTGCGGAAGCTGCACATCGATAAGGCTCTGCACGTCGGTGATGGGCAGGCTGTGCCGATAGGCAACGGCTTTCATGCATGACTCCTTGAGAGGGGAAAACGGTAAAGGGGAAACTCAGGGAATGATTCTGCGCCGGCGAAAGTCGTCAAACAGTCGCGTAAACATCGCCTTGGTTTCCACGTGTTCGTGGAAGCCGTGGCGGCGCGCCTTGGAACCGTCGCCGAACATGTCGTAGTCCCATGAGAACACGAAGTCCGCGAAACGCCAGGACGATACCTGCGACCAGCCATGCGGCGCCAGGCCGTGGCGTTCGCCCATGGCCTTCCACAGCGGCGCCTTGTCCGCCATCACCGTGTCCAGCGACAACGGCAAGGGCGGCGCCACCGGCACGCCGAAATAGTCGGCGATGAAGGGCCACATCTCGCTCCAGCGGAACAGATCGCCGTTGGTGATGTTGAACGCCTGGTTGGCGCAACGCGGCTCGGTGGCGGCCCACACGGTGGCGCGCGCGAGCAGGCCGGCGTCGGTCATTTCCAGCAGACGGTCGTAAGCGCCCGGTTTACCGGGAAAGCGCAGCGGCAGGCCGAGCTCCTTGCTGATCGACGCATAGACGGCTATCGCCAGCGCCAGGTTCATGGGATTACCCAGCGCAAACCCGCCGACCACCGCCGGTCGAATCGCCGACCAGTTCCAGGCCTTGCCCTGCTGGCGCGCCTCGAGGAACCGCTGCTGGTCGTGCATGAATTCCGGCGGCATGAAGGCCGCATCGGTTTCGCGCGCCGGCGTCTTGAACGGACCAAGGTGACCGCCGTAGACCTTGTAGCCCTGCATCAGGCTGATGTGTTGCAGGTGCGCCGCCACCGGTTCGATGGCATCGACCACATTCACCAGCATGGCGAGATTCGGCGGCACCAGTTCCGCCCAGGTGGGGCGATCCTGGTAGGCGGTGTAGAACACGTGCGTCACATCGGTCAGCGCACCGAGTTTCGCGCGCGCATCGTCGATGTCGAGCAGATCGACGGCGATGTGCCGCACGCGCGCCTGGTCTTCACCGCCGCGTCGCGACAGGCCGATCACGCGCCAGTCGTCCAGCGTCGACAGATGATCGATCAGATTGCGGCCGATCACGCCCTGCGCGCCGACGACGAGGGCTACCTTGGGTTGCGTGGTCATGACGTTCCTTCGCTTGGGGAGAGTGCGGCGCGGTCAGGCGCCTGCGGCGCAGGTCGCCACGTTGGCGCCGCGACGGCGCTCCAGCGCGGCGCTGATCAGCGTGGCCAGCAGGCCGAGCAAGGCGACCACAGCGCCCGCGATGCTCACGGAAGACAGGCCCAGATTCATGTCGATCATCGAGCCGCCGATGAACGCGCCGATGGCGTTGCCCAGGTTGAACGCGGCGATATTGAGCGTGGAGGCCAGATGCGGACCTTCGCTTGCCTGCTGCACCACGCGCATCTGCAGCGGCGGCACGGTGGCGAAGGCGGCAATGCCCCAGACGAACACGGTGACGATGGCGGCGACGGTGCTGTGCATGGTCCAGGCGAAGGCGAACATGATCAGCGCCAGCACCACCAGCACGCCGGCCAGCGACGGCATCAGGCGCCAGTCCGCCAGGCGGCCGCCCAGCATGTTGCCGATGGTCGTGCCCACGCCGAACAGGATCAGCACCCAGCCCGTGGCGCCCACGCTCACATGCGACACCTGCTGCAGGATCGGCGCGATGTAGGTGAACACGGTGAACACGCCGCCAAAGCCCAGCACCGTCATCAGCAGCGCCAGCAAAACCTGCGGCTGGCGCAGCACGCCAAGCTCACGCTTCATGTGCGGCGACGGCAGGTCCGGCAGTGCCGGCACCAGACGCCACACGGCGATGGCCGCCACGATGCCCAGCCCCGTGACGGCGGCGAAGGTGGAGCGCCAGCCGGCCCACTGGCCCAGGAAGGTGCCGAACGGCACGCCCAGCACGTTGGCCAGGGTCAGGCCGGTGAACATCAGCGCGATGGCGCGGGCGGCCTGCCCGCGCGGCACCACATGCGAAGCCACCACCGCGCCGATGCCGAAGAACGAGCCATGGCAGAACGCCGCCACCACGCGCGCCACCATCAGCACGCCGTAGTTGGGCGCCACGGCGCAGAGCGCATTGCCCAGGATGAAGAGGCCCAGCAGCAACAGCAGCGCGTTGCGGCGCTCCATGCGCGCGGTAAGCGCCGCCAGCAGCGGCGCGCCGGCCGCCACGCCCAGCGCGTAGCCAGACACCAGCAGGCCGGCAGAGGGGATGCTGACGTGCAGGTCCGAGGCGACCTCGGGCAGCAGCCCCATGATCACGAACTCGGTGGTGCCGATGGCGAAGGCCGCCACCGAGAGGGCCAGCAAGGCCAGCCGGGAGGGTCCGGACGCCGTGGCGCCGGGCGTTGCAAGGGAATCGGGGGCGTTCATGGGAGGATCCCTGACGGAAATGGCCGCCACTTTGCGCCTTGTCGTTTCTTGCGGGAATTGAGCAAACTAGAGATGCATCTTTTCCCAGAAGTTAAAGATGCGCACTTTCCTGGCTAGGGAGCTCATGGTCGATTTCGAAGACATGCGCCTGTTCGTCCGGGCCGTTGGCGAGGGCAGCCTGTCGGCCGCCGGACGGGAACTGGGCCTGTCGCCGGCCGCCGCCAGCAAGCGCCTGACGCGGCTGGAGACCGCGCTGGGCGTGCGGCTGCTGCAGCGCAGCTCGCGCCGCCTGGTGCTCACCGAGGAAGGCACCATCTACTACGAGCGCTGCCAGGCCATCATCGCCGATGTGGACGACGCCAACTCCGCCGTCGGGCTGCGCCAGCTGGAAGTGCGCGGCCAGCTGCACATCTCCGCCTCGGTGGACATGGGGCGCCAATACGTCGGCCCCATCGCCGCCGATTTCGCCGGCCAGCATCCGCAGCTGCACCTGCGCGTGACCAATTCCGACGCCATGCTCGACCTGTTCGAGCACGGCGTGGACGTCGCCGTGCGCGGCGGCAGCATGGCCGATTCGCGGCTGGTGTCGCGCCTGCTGGCCAGCAACTTCCGCGTGCTATGCGCCTCGCCGGGCTACCTGGAACGCCACGGCCATCCGCGCAGCGTCGAGGAGCTGCGGCAGCACCGCTGCCTGATGCTGCACCGCCCCGGCCACGGCGTGCTGCCGTGGATCATGCAGACGCCGGAAGGGCCGCGCCCGCTGCGCGTGGAGGCCGCCATCACCTGCGACAACGGCGACCTGATGCGCGAACTCGCCGTGGCCGGCCACGGCATCGCCTTCAAGTCCGCGTGGGACATCGCCGCGGACGTGCGCGCGGGCCGGCTGGTTCCGCTCAAGGGCGACGTGATCCTGCCGGATGCCCACATCTATGCCATCTATCCGAGCCGCGCCTACCTGCCGGCACGCATCCGCCTGTTCGTGGATCATCTGCAGCAGGAACTGAAGGCGCGCGAGCAGGACGTGCTCGATACCGTGCGCGCCGCCATGCGCTGACCCTACGGACCCGCCATGCCCACCCCACGCCATCCTCGCCACGCCACATGCTGACCACCATCCTCGGCGCCTTGCTGCTCACCCTGCACGTAGCCGGCGTGCTGGCCGCCATGCATGCGGTGATGAACACGCGCACGCCGCAGGGCGCGTTCGCCTGGGCGCTGGGCCTGGTGTTCCTGCCCTACGTCACGCTGGTGCCGTACCTCTATCTCGGACGCAGCCGCTTCCACGGCTACGTGGACCTGCACCGCGCGCGGCGCGGGCAGATCCAGGCGCTGATGACCGGCGAACCACTGGCCGCCCGCGACAGCCCGCCCGTGGTCAGCGAGCGCTACGGCGAAATCGCGCACATGCTGGGCGCGCGTTTCCATGCGGGCCAGCGCCTGCGCCTGCTGGTGGACGGAGACGCCACGTTCGACGCCATCCTCGGCGCCATCGCCCAGTCGCAGCGCTGCGTGCTGGTGCAGTTCTTCATCATCCACGACGACATGCTCGGCAAGCGCATGCAGCAGGCCTTGATCGACCGCGTGCGCGCCGGCGTGGACGTCTGCGTGCTGTACGACGGCATCGGCAGCCACGCACTGCCCCACGGCTACGTGGACACGCTGCGCGCGGCGGGCGTGAGCATCCATCCGTTCGCCACGCAGCGGCGCAGCAACCGTTTCCAGCTGAACTTCCGCAACCACCGCAAGATCGTCGTGGTCGATGGCGTGCGCGGCTACGTCGGCGGGCTCAACGTGGGCGACGAGTATCTCGGGCTCAAGCCGCCGCTGGCGCCATGGCGCGACACGCACCTGGAAATCGAAGGCCCCGCCGTGGCGGACCTGCAGCGCAGTTTCGCCGAAGACTGGCACTGGGTGACCGGCGCCCTGCCGCCCCTGCTCAAGCCGGCGCCGGGCGAAGGCAGCGCGCACACGCTGATCGCCGCCACAGGGCCGGCGGATCGCCAGGAAACCTGCTCGCTGTTCTTCGTCGGCCTGATCCACGCGGCGCGCCGGCGCCTGTGGATCACCACGCCGTACTTCGTGCCCGACCAGGCGGTGATGTCGGCGCTGCGGCTGGCGGTGTTCCGCGGGGTGGATGTGCGCGTGCTCATTCCCTCGCGCCCCGATCACCACACGGTGTTCCTCGCCTCCACGCTGTACGCGCACGACGCGCTGCGCGCGGGCATCCGCATGTTCCGCTACCAGCCGGGTTTCATCCACGAGAAGGTCTTGCTGGTGGACGACGACACCGCGTCGGTGGGCAGCATGAACCTCGACAACCGTTCGTTCCGTCTGAATTTCGAGATCGGCGCCTTGAACGTGGACCGCGCGTTCGCCGCGCAGGTGGAAGCCATGCTGTGCAACGACTTCGCGCATGCGCACGAGGTCACCGAGGCGGAGTACGACAAGGCGCCTTACCTGCGCCGGCTGGCGATGCACATCGCCCGGCTGTTCGACCCCGTGCTCTGAGCGCCGGAACTAGGGCCGGCGGCCGTAGACCACGTACAGGCCGGCCGTGAGCAGCGCGGCGGCCAGCGACAGCGCCGCCGCCACCACGAACATCGGCCCGTAGCGCCCGCCCGAGGCGATCCAGCCGCCCAGTGGGCCGGTGATGCCCAGCGCCACGTCGATGAATACCGAGTACGCCGCCAGCGCCGCGCCGCGGTTGCTCGCGCTCACGCGCTCCACCGCCACCACCCCGAGCGCCGGGAAAATCAGCGAAAAGCCGATGCCGCTCAGCGCCGCTCCCAGCATGGCCACGGCGGCATGGCCGGCGGTGGCGAGCACGATCAGGCCGGCGCATTCCACCAGCAGGGACACCAGGGCCGTGCGATAGCCGCCAAAGTGCGCAATGGTCCAGCCCAGCACCAGGCGCACGCCGACGAAGCACACGCCGAACACGCTGAGCGTGGGCGCCGCGCCGGCCCATCCCTGGCTGGCGTAGTACAGGGTGATGAAGGTGGCGATGACGCCGAAGCCCACCGACCCCAGCGCCAGCCCCATGCCATACGGCGCGACCCGGCCGAACACGTGATGCATCGGCATGCGCTCGCCCGCCTCGCCCCGCACGGCGGGACGGCGCCACGCCAGCAGCAGGCCGCCCGCCATCAGTGCCAGGCTCGCCACGCCGATGCTGGCGAAACCCAGCGCACCGGCCAGCACCACGCCCAGCGGCGCGCCCACCGCCAGTGCGCCGTAGGTGGCAATGCCGTTCCACGAGATCACCTTGGCGGTGTGCTGCGCACCGACGCTGCCGATGCCCCACATGATGCAGCCCGTGGCCACGCAGCTCTCGCCCATGCCCAACGCGAGGCGCGCCACCAGCATCACGCCCACCGAGGCCACGGGCGTGCCGCGCAGCAGGGCCGCGATGCTCATCAGCAGGCCGCTGGCGGCGCAGGCGGTGAGGCCGATCAGCGCGGCGCGCTTGGGGCCGGCCGTGTCGGACGTGCGCCCGGCAAAGCCGCGGCTCAGCAGCGTGGCCACGTACTGGGCGCTGATCACCAGCCCGGCCAGCACCGCGCCAAAACCGAGGTCGTCGTGCACGAACGGCGGCAGCACCGCCAGCTGCATGCCGATCACCAGATACGCCAGGAAGGTGAACAGGACGATCTGGACAATGCGCAGGGTCAGCGGCGTTCCGCTTGCGCCCGGTTCAACGTGAGCATTCATGGGTACAACATCGGAAGAAGGAAAAACGGCCGCGCGTCCCGGCCTGAACCGCGATGGACGCCCGCGGCGTCACTCGGACGGGCGCCGCCGTCGGCTGGCCACCAGCCAGCCGAGGAAAACGCCGATGCACACGCCGATGAACTCGGCCATCACGCGCCCGCCGAGATTGTCCGGGTCGTGCACTTCGGCCAGGCGCACGCGCAGCAATTGCAGCGACTGCACGCGCCCGTAGTTGAAATAGACCAGGTTCCACATGTCGCTGCCGCCCGCCAGCACCATGGCGATCAGCGTGGCCCAACCTATTTCCATCGCCGGGATCCAACCCTGGGTGCGTCCGAACAGGTGCAGCAGGGTGTACACGAGCAAGGCGATGACCAGCGCGATGGCGCCGGCCTCCAGCGAGCCCACGTACCCATACCCCATCCAGGATTGATCGAAGAACATGCCCCTGTTTTCCCGTCGGCTGGCGTGGGCGCCATTATGCCTGTCGCGGCCACCCGGCCGCGCTGCGGGCAAGCCACGCGCAAGAAGTTTTCCACCCTGAACGTTTTGCATCGCCGGCGGATCGCGCGTCGAGCGCATCACACCTCGCCGGCCCGCGGCCGACTAGACTTTACGACGCAACCTTTTGCGAGACCCGACGCGACCATGAACCCGCCCATCAGCCGCCGCGCCGCCCTTGTCCTGGTCGACGTACAACCGGACTTCATGCCCGGCGGCGCGCTGGCCTGCCACGAGGGCGACGCCATCGTGCCGGGCATCGACCAGTTGCTGAAACGCGACGTGTTCCAGCACGTCGTCGCCACGCAGGACTGGCACCCGGCCGATCATGTGTCGTTCGCCACGTCCCACCCGGGCCGCGAGCCGTTCGACCGCATACCGCTCTACGGCCATGCCCAGACGCTGTGGCCGCCGCACTGCGTGCAGCACACGGCCGGGGCGGAACTGCATCCGTCCATCGACTGGTCGCATCTGGATACGGTGATCCGCAAGGGCGATGACCCGCGCGTGGATTCGTACAGCGGCTTTCGCGAGAACCACGGGCCGCACGGCAAGCGCCCCGCCACGCCGCTGCACGACTGGCTGCGCGAACAGGGCGTGGACGAGATCTACCTGTGCGGGCTGGCGCGCGACGTCTGCGTGCTGTGGACCGCGCAGGACGCCGTGGAGCTGGGCTACCGCACGCACGTGCTGTGGGACCTCACACGCCCCGTCACACCGGACACCGATGCGTCGACGCGCCTGCGCTTCGACCAGATGGGCGTGGACGTGATCGATTCGTCCGCGCTGGCCTGAGGCTTCGGGCTGGACAGGCGGTGGAGCCGGTCCAAAATCCCGCGCGGGCACCCATTCGTCATTCCGGCGTAGGCCGGAATCCAGTGACGAAAGGAAACGGTTATCGCGTGCCGTTTAAAGCCTGGGGCGCTTCTGCGACAACCGCGCTATGAGGCCACTGGATTCCGGCCTACGCCGGAATGACGGCAGCGATGGAGCGCGTTGCAGGGAAAGCTTGAACCGACGCTCAGGCGTCGTCCTCGGAACTCACCTCGACCTGCGGCTCGCCGTCCGCGTCGACGCTCACGCGGATGTCGATGGGACGGCAGCAGACCTGGCAGTCCTCGAAATAGCGCTGGCTGCCGGCTGAGCCATCGACGAGGATCTCGATGGCTTCGCCGCAGTAAGGACAATGGATGAGGACGGAGTCGAGCATGCTGCCCTCGTCACCGGCCCTATCGGGCGCGTCGCTCAGCGCTTGGCGAGCGACAGCGACGAACCCCACTTGTTGACCTGCACGATCTGGCTTTCGCCGGCCGCCAGCGTGGTGTCCACGTGCGCGTCGCCGCTCACCTTGTGGCATGCGCCGGAGTTGCGCAGCGACACGGTATGCGCGCCACTGGGCAGGTAGAGCGTCGCCTGCTCGCCGGTTTCGAGCTGCGCGGCGAACTTGTCGTCCACCAGCACCTGGCTGGAGCAGCCGCCGCCAAAGAAGCCATTGGCACGCACGACCTGCAGCGTGGCATTGCCATCGCCCGGCGTCTGGTAGAGGAACTGGCGATTGGACACCACGTCCTTGATGACCTTGTCGTGGTCATTCGTCACGCCGCAGCCGGTCAGGGCCACCATGGCCACCAGCATCGCCGCGCCTGCTGCGCTCTGCCTGATCTTCATCACCGCACTCCATGGAAAGTTATTCGAGCATCGCGAACACGCGATCAACCGGTTGTGAATCGTACGCTCACGGCAGGGGTGGTTCCCATGCCGAAGGGCACAGGATGCGGAACCAGCCTTCGCGCGCCGTGCGCCGGGCCAGCTGCAGCAGCGCCTTGTCCTTGCTGAGCAGGCATTGCGCGCCTGCCGCCAGCGCCAGTTCGAGGAATTTCTGGTCGTCCGGGTCCGCGCAGCGCGGCAGCTTCACCTCCGGGCGAGTCGCCAGCGCCGTGCCAGGCAGCAGCGACACCCAGCGGTCGAACACCGCCCCGGCGTCGGCGCGCGCGGCTTCCGTCAATCCAAACGCCGGATACGCCAGCACCGCCAGCCACTCCGCCCGGCACGGCTCGTCCACCACCGCCACGGCCGCGCCTTGCCGCAACGCGTCCATCAGGCGGGCGCAGGCGGGGTCGCGGAACACGAACAGGTCGAGCGCCACATTAGTATCGAGGACGAGCCGGGGAACGGAAACGGACATGGCGCGCATGGTGGCATACCCGGCCGGCTAAAATGGGCCTCCTGCCCTGCGAACTGAAGCCCATGACCGAACGCCTTTTCGACCGCTACACGGTCCGCGCCACGGCGATCGCCGAAGGCTCGCGCTACACTGCCTGCATGGTGGTCTCGCCGCGCGGGCGCGCCGGTTTTCCGGTGTACTTCGCCATCTGCGAAAACCGCAGCTTCCGCGACAAGGCCCTGGCCGAGGCCGCCGCCGCCAAGGCGCTGGAAGCCATCGAGGCGCTGGAAGAGGACGGCACCCCCGTCTTCCCCGAGGGCTATACCGGCTTCGACGACGCGCCGCCCAGCGCATGAGCGTGCTGAAGTACCTGGGCGGCTATCCGCCCGCCGTGCTCGACAAGGTGCGCCAGCTGATCGACCGCGACGAGCTGGGCGAGTATCTGCACAAGCGCCATCCCGACCGCCACGAGGTACAGAGCGACAAGGCGCTTTACGCCTATGCCGATGCGCTGCGCCAGGAGCATCTGCGCAACGCGCCCGGCATCGACCGCGTGTGGTACGACAGCAAGCTCGACGTGATCAGCAAGGCGCTGGGCATGCACACGGCCATCTCCCACGTGCACGGCGGCCGCCTGAAGGCGCGCAAGGAGATCCGCATCGCCTCGCTGTTCCGCGACACGCCGCCGGAGTTCCTCAAGATGATCGTGGTGCACGAGCTGGCGCACCTGAAAGAGGCCGAGCACAACAAGGCGTTCTACCGGCTGTGCGAGTACATGCAGCCGGATTATCACCAGCAGGAATTCGACCTTCGTCTGTACCTGACCTGGCGCGATCTGGAAGCTGCCCGCGGCGCTTGACGCAAGCCTGGCGCGATAGAATTGGCGCGTTCTCCCCGACCGGTAGCGCCTATGCCCGCATGGTTTCGCCAATGGCTCGATCGCCCCCGCATCATCCAGATCGGCGGGCGGCCGTTCGTCAGCGAGGGGCTCACGCAACGCGTGTGGGACGACATCTACCACTTCGCGCTCACCATTCGCTGGCCGACCTTCTTCGGGCTGGCGGCGACGATATTCGTCATCGTCAACGGCCTGTTCGCCGTGCTTTACCAATTGGGCGACCACGCCATCGCCAACCAGTTTCCCGCCAACTTCGCGGGCGCGTTCTTCTTCAGCGTGGAAACGCTGGCGACGGTTGGCTATGGCGACATGCACCCGCAAACGGTGTATGGCCATGTGGTGGCCACGGCCGAGATCTTCATGGGCATGCTGAGCATCGCGCTGGTCACGGGCCTGGTGTTTGCCCGGTTCTCGCGGCCACGCGCCAAGATCATGTTTGCCAACCATCCCGTGATCCGCTTCGTGCACGGCAAGCGCACGCTGATGATCCGCGTGGCCAACGCCCGCCAGAACGCCATCGTGGAAGCCTCCGCGAAACTGCACCTGCTGGTGCGCGAGACCTCGCCGGAGGGCTTTCGCCTGCGACGCATCCACGACGTCTCCCTGCTCCGCGACCGCCATCCGGTCTTCATGCTGAGCTGGAGCCTGATGCACGTGATCGACGAGAACAGCCCGCTGTACGGCATGGGCGAAGAAGCGCTGGAGACGCTGGAGGCCACGCTGATGCTGAGCATCGAGGGCATCGACGAGACCACGTCGCAATCCATGCTCGCCCGCCACCAGTGGAGCTGGCGCGACTGGCGCTGGAACCATCGCTACATCGACCTGGTGAGCGACGACGAGCAGGGCGTCAGCCACATCGACTACGGGGTTTTCCATCGCGTCCTTCCGATCGAGGAAGGCGAGGACAGCGACCGGCTCTGAAGGCGCCTACAGCGTCAACAGCACCTTGCCGATGGAGGCGCGGCTTTCCAGGAACGCATGCGCGGCCGCGCCCTCGCGCAGCGGAAAGCGCGCGGCCACGCTAGGCACCACCGCGCGCCGCCGGATCTGGTCGAACAACAGCGCCGCCCGTTCGCGCCGCACCTCGGGCCCCGTCAGCACGTTCCACAGGTCGCCACCGGTGAGGGTGAGCGAGCGGTCCATCAGCAGGCGGGGATCGACCGGGTCGGGATCGCCGGCCGCCATGCCGTAGAACACCACGGTGCCGCCGATGCGCGTCGCCGCCAGGCTGTCGGCCAGCGTGCGCCCGACCGAGTCGTACACCACGTTGGCGCCGTGGCCGCCCGTCAGTGAACGGGTCGCCTGTATCCATTCGCCGTAACCCACCGCGGCATCGGCCCCCGCGGTGATCACCGCATCGCGCTTGGCCTCGCTGGAGGCCACGCCCAGCACCACCGCGCCCAGCGACTTGAGCATCTGCACCAGCAGCAGGCCCACCCCGCCCGCCGCGGCATGTACCACGGCGACATCGCCCGGGCGCACCGAAAAACTGTCGGTCACCAGGTATTGCGCCGTCAGGCCCTGCAACAGGACGGCGGCGGCGGTATCGAAGTCGATGTCGTCCGGCAGCGGAATCAGGCGGTCGCGATCCACCGCCACCAGCTCGGCGTTGGCGTGGGGCATGTCGGCAAAGCCCACCCGGGCGCCCACCGGGAACAGGGCATCGCCCTCCGCGGACTGCGCCACCACGCCCGCGCCTTCGTACCCCAGCACCCAGGGCGCAGTGCCGGTGAGGTGATAGTTGCCGTTACGGCGGTAAACGTCGGCGAAGTTGAGGCCAACGCTCCGCATGCGTACCAGGACCTGTCCCGGGCCGGGCACCGGGTCCAGTCGTTCGGTCCAGCGCAGGACGTCGGCGGGCCCAAAGCGGTCGAAGGTCAGTGCGTGCATGGCGTTCATCCCCGGCGAGGGAGGCAAGGATGACAGGTTTAGCGATAGGAACGGCGGCCCGTAGAGGGTGAACGTGACGGCCGGGTAGTTTTTTCCTTACGCAAAGCTGTACTTTTGGTCAACGCGGCGCAAAATCACGCGTTATTCACCTTCACTGGTCGTAAGGCCGCGGCCAATGTTCAGGGAGACAGCGTCTATGCGGCGAACCTTTGTCGTAGGTTGCCCACGTTCCGGCACCACCATTGTCCAGGCGCTGCTGGGCAGGCATCCGGCCATCTACACGCTGCCGGAAACCGCCTTCTTCGAGCAATTGCATGGCGACCTGGGCTGGCGCTGGGGCGATGCGGGCGTGCAGCCGCGGCGACGTCGTTGGCGCCAGTCGCTGGGCCTGACCCGCCGCCACATGCGGGAAACCTTCGCGGCCCTGCAGACGCAGCTGACCGGCTCGCCGCCGGCCATTCCCCGCCCTTACCGCCAGCAGGCGCTGTCCCGCCAGTTCCTTGCCCTGCTGGATCGCTCCGCCGATGCCGCCGGCCGCTCCATGTGGCTGGAGAAGACGCCCAACCACCTGCTCTATATCCCCGAAATCGAAACCCTCGCGCCCGACGCCCGGTTCGTGCACGTGGTGCGCCGGGGCATCGACGTGCTGGCCTCGCTGGCCGACGTGTACCTGCGTTACGAGAACGACGAAGCCTTCGGTGGCGGCACCGTCCATTGGGCGCGACGCTGGAACCGCGCGGTGGAAATCCACCACCAGCACGTCGGCCGCGCCAATCACCATTTCATCTTCCAGGAAGACCTGGTGCGCTACCCCGACAGCGAATGGGCGCGGCTGTGCGCCTTCCTCGACCTGCCCCCGGACGCGCCGCTGGACAGCGCCTGCCAGCAGTCCATCGCCAACCTGAAGGACGAGCCCTGGAAGGTCGCCGCCATCGAGGGCCAGGTGCGCGAAGCCGACCACAAGGTCGACAGCCTGTTCGGTCCCAAGCTGCAGCGCTGGCTGCACGACCACCTGGCCTCCTACGAGGACCTGCACGCCCAGTGCCAGGCCGTCCGGGCGCGACCCGCGCCGCGGATCTTCAAGGTCTACGACGCCCAGGCGGCCAGCGCGGGCTGAACCGCCTTCAGCCGGCGGGCACCGGAACCTCGCTGGCCCGATTGAAATCGCCGATGGCTTCGACCAAGTCGGTCACGGCCAGACGCTCCACCTCGGTGAGATCCGGATTCCAGCTGTCCAGAATCACCACCACGCGCGTGCGGTCGCTGCGGTTCCACGCCTCGTGCTCGAAGGTGTCGTCGAAGGTGACGCAACGGCCTTCCTTCCACTCGTGCAACTCGCCGCCGACGTTGATCGCGCAATCGGGCGGCACGATCAACGGCAGATGCGTCACCAGGCGCGTATTGGTCACGCCGCGATGGGGAAGGATGTGCGTGCCCGGACGCAGCACCGAGAACAGCGTCTCTGGCGCATGATCGCGAATGCGCACCAGCGGCACCCGCTCCAGCACCGCGGACGTGCGCGGACACCGCGCATGGTGATCGTCGAAACGCTCGCCGTGGCGGTAGAAGAAATAGCCGTCCCACTGGGCCGGCTGCGCGCTGGATGAACGCAGATGCCCCTTGAGCTCCTCCTCGGTCTGCCGGCCGAGGAAGGGCTCCAGCGATTCGCTATCGGCCAGTACGTCGAGCAGCTCTTCGCGGATCACGTCGGTGGCGGCTTCCAGCTCGGCCTGCCAGGGAAACCGTTCCCGCCCGTAGTAAGGCTGGCTGGGGATGTCCGGGAAATAGAGGAACTTGGGCTTCTGTCGGGGATCGGGCAGGTTGGCCGGCTGCTCGCCCAGATAGATGGCCAGGCCATGCTCGACGCGGGTCAGCTCACCGCGGCCGTAGCGCTGGCGTAGCGGCTCGAGCACCGCATCGAAGGTGCTGCGCCGGCCCTGGTCGATGACACGCATGGCGTGCTTCACCGGCTCGCGCAACCCAGGGGCTGTCGTCGCATCGCTCATCCAGCGCCCCTGCGCCTGCGCGCTGTTCACGGCACCGAAATAAGTCAGCACGGCGCCGCGCAGATCGCCTTGCCTTTCCAGCGCGATACCCAGGCGCAGCCGCGCCACGAACAAGCCCGGCGCGATGGCGAGGCACCGCCGCAGCGTCTCGATGGCGCCCGCGATATGGCCCGTGGCCATTTCGGCCACGCCCAGCTGATGGAGGATGTCCGGGTTCTCCGGTTGCCCCTGCACCGCCCGCTGCAGCAGCGCCACCGCGCCCAGCGCGTCCCCACGCGCAAGGCGGCTGGCGGCCAGGAATTGCAGCGCCTCGACATCCCCCGGCAGCATTTCGAGCAGTCGCGAAAACGACTGCTCGGCCAGCGCCATGTCCCCCGTTCTGAGCCCGTTGAGCGCCATGTCGCGCAACGCGGCCACGCCCCCTTCCACGCCCTTGCTCATTCTCACCCCGTATTCAAAGGCATTGCTGCCACTCGTCCCCGAAACGCTGCAGTCTTCGCTGCCGTGCGTATATGCATAATAAGCATGTTTGACGGGCCGCACGCGCCCTGGGTGCCGCAGAAAGATGCGCGGCGCAGACATCATTCTCGACCGGGCCACTATGAATCCGCGACTGCAAGGACTGGGACCCACGGCTGCCCAGCAGGTCATGACCGCCGCCCAGGCCATCGAGGCCGGACGCGCCGACGAGGCGGACCGCCAGCTCGAACGCACCCTCGCCGCCTACCCGGACCACCCCGAAGTGCTGCGCATGAAGGCCGGCATCCACAGCCTGCGTGGGCAACACCAGGAGGCCGTGCGACTGATGCAACGCGCCCTGGCGCAGCGGCCGCAGGACCCGCTTTATCACAACACTCTGGGTTCGCTGTTCGGCTCGGCGGGCGACTACGAAGGCGCGATTCGCGCCTTGCGGCGCACCTGCGAACTCGACCCTCGGCTGGCCCTGGCCTGGTACAACCTGGGCGTGATGCTCACCAAATCGGTGCGCAACGAAGAAGCCACGGAAGCGCTGCAGCGCGCGGTGAAACTCGCGCCCGACCTCGTCGCCGCACGCGCACTGCTTGCCGACCTGCTGCGCACGCGCGGCGACATCGACGCGGCAGCCAGCGAATACCGACAGCTCCTCGCCGTGCGCCCCAGCTTCGGCCTGGCATGGTGGGGGCTCGCCGATCTTCGCACGCAGCGCTTCGACGACAAGGACATCGCCAGCATGCAGTCCGCCCTGCGGCGGCCGGATGCCAGCGAAAACGACCGCATCGCCATTGGCTTCGCGCTGGCCAAGGCGTTCGACGAGCAGGGGCAGTACGCCAAAGCCCTTGATGCGCTTGCCACCGCCAACGCCACGGCGCGCCGCTATCAGGCGTGGGATGCGCCACGCTTTTCCGCAGGCGTCCAGTCGATCTCGGATGCCTTTGAACCCGCACCCGCCGGAAGCAAGGAGGCGCTGGGCAGCGAGGTCATCTTCATTGTCAGCCTGCCGCGCTCCGGTTCCACGCTGGTCGAACAGATCCTCGCTTCGCACTCTTCGGTCGAGGGCGCCGGCGAGTTGCCGGACCTCTCACAGGTGCTCGCCGAGGAAACACGCAGGCTGGGCGGCAAACCCATTCCACAGTGGGCTCGCGAAGCCACGCCGGATGACTGGCAGCGCCTCGGCCAGCGCTATCTCGACCGTACCGCACGCTGGCGCAGCGAGCGCCCCATCTTCACCGACAAGCTCCCGAGCAACTGGATCTACATCGGCGCCATTCGCGCGATGCTCCCGGGCGCGCACATCGTCGCCGTGCGGCGCGACCCGTTGGAAACCTGCTTCTCGTGCTATCGCCAGCCACTGGATGGCAGCAACGGCTATAGCCGCAGCTTCGAGGATCTCGCCAGCTTCTGGCGCGACTTCGACCGCAGCGTCTCCCGCAGCGCTGCGCTGCATCCGAGCTTTGTCCGCGAACACAGCTACGAAGCCATGGTGGCTGACCCGGAAACGCAGATTCGCGAGCTGCTGGATTTCTGCGGCCTGCCTTTCGAGGAAGGCGCACTGAACTTCCACGAAAACCAACGCGTCGTGCGCTCGCCCAGCGCCACCCAGGTGCGCCAACCCATGCGCACCGACACGGCGCGCTCGCAGCGCTATGGTGCCTTGCTCGATCCCCTGCGCGCCGCGCTTGGCTTGCCGGCCTTTCACGCGTGACCCTGGCCGTGCCTCCGTCACTGGAAGGAGCACCGGAACACGCATGGCTAAGCCATGGGCGCACGCTCGCCTTGCACGGCGAGTTGGCGGCTGCGCTTGCGCTCTATCGCGATGCCGCCGAGCGTTTTCCCGAGTCCGCCGACATCCGGCTCGGTTGGGCGGGTTTGCATTGGCAATCCGGACAACATGACGCGGCCGAACGATTGCTGCGCGATTGGCTGCAGGCACATCCAGCGGATGAAGGCGCCACCTTCCTGCTCGCGCAACTGCTCCGCGAACAAGGTCGCCTACGGGCCGTTGGCGAGACAGTGCGCGCACTGTTCGAACACGGGACGCACGACATCGACACCATCATCCGTGCCGTGGAAATGCTGGATGACTTTGGCCTTCCAAACGATGCCTTCATTATTTGCGAACACGCCATCGACACAGGCCCGAATGATCCACGCCTCCACGCTTACGCGGGCATGCTGGCCATTCAGCTGGGCAAGTTCGCCCGCACGCGCGAGCATTACGCCTATGCATTGGAGCACGAACCAGCCGCTGTGGACTGGAACATTCCCTTGGGTCTTTCCGGTCTTCAACGCTATACGGACTCCAGCCATCCGGACCTCGCCTTTCTCCAGGGCCTGCTTCAGCGCCCAGCGCTGAGCGCGAGCACCCGTCGCGCCACCTTGTTCGCACTGGGCAAGGCGCATGACGATCTTGGCGACTACGCCGCCGCCACCCATTACCTGCGCGAAGCCAACGCACTTGCGCATGCCGACTCCACCTGGTCTCGCAAGAAGTGGAAGCGCGGCGTCGACGCGCGGCTTGCCAGTTCTTCGAGCGACATCGCTCTGCCACCGCCCGGTGACTGGGCGCCGATCTTTATCGTTGGCGTTCCGCGATCAGGCACGACCTTGCTTGCCGAACGTCTGGCACGCCATCCCGAGGTAAAGAACCGAGGCGAGCTCGGCTGGCTTGAACATGCCGAACAGCGCCTTTCATCCGCAGCCGGCGACACAGAGCGGATGCTGGAACAGATCGCCAGGGATGTCGCCCGCCAACTGCTACAGGACGACGACAGGGCACGCTGGTACATCGACAAGCAACCGATGAACCTGTTGCGCGTGGACCTGGCCATGCGCTTGTGGCCCAACGCACGGATCATCCATTGCGAGCGCGATGCCCGCGATACGGCGCTGTCCTTGTGGATGCAGTCGTTCAACGACGCCGCTCACGACTATGCGTACGACTTTGGCGACATCGCGGCGGTCATCCGCGACTGCAGACGCCTCGCCGCACACTGGGGCAAGCGCTATCCATCCTCATTTCTCAATGTGTCCTATGAGGCGCTGGTCAGCGCACCCGGCGAAACCCTGGACGGCATCGCCCAATGGCTCGGCCTGACTGGTCGTGCGCCCGACGACCACGAGACCGCGCCGCGTGGCATCGCTACCGCCAGCGCATGGCAGGCACGGCAGGCAGTCTTCACAAGCTCGGTGGGTCGGTGGCAACACTATGCCCCTTATCTGCCCGAACTGGCCGCATTCGACCCGCGTTGACAGACGCCGTTCCGAGCCTCAGCCCGAGGTAGCGTCGTAGCCCCAGTGGCGAAGCATGGGCTCGAGGATCGGCAGCAGTGGTTCGAAGTGCTCGCGATACTTTTGCCAGCGACCGACCGCCTTGCGATTGACTGGCTCGATGACCTGCGAGTAGCTCGGCGTCGCGATATACGTCTTGCGCCGCGCATGCTCGTCGAAGCCGAGCATGGCCGATGTGTCTTCAAGTTCAAGGAAATCCGCGATACGCGACACCTGCTGCGGAAAGTCGTCGACCAGGTCCTCGTAGCGGGACACCATCACCGACGGACGCAGTATCTCGACCTCGTCCAGCCAGCATTGCATGGTTTCCACATAGGCGTGAGCGAGACGCTCGAGATTGCTGCACGCCGCCGCCAGCGCGCTGGAACGGAAGCTGTGCATATAACAGCTCAACAGCACATCGCAAGGATGGCGCACGGCAAGGATGAACTTCGCCTCCGGGAACAGTCGGTGCATCATCGGCAGCCAGTGCATGTTCAACGGATTCTTGTCGACCAGCCGCGCATCCCAATTGCGCCGGATGCGCTCGTCCACCATCGCGTGATAACGCTTGCGCAGCTCGTCGGTATCGAACTGACGCAACACGCTCAGATCGTCAAGGATGCGACGGTCGTGATTGCCGAGAATCCCGGCCAGCCGGTTGAAGAACGGATTCTCGTCCATCGACTGCAGGCCCGGATGCGCATCGAGCACCTGCTCCAATAAGGTCGTGCCCGAACGGGGAAAACCCACCACGAAGATCGGCGAATCGCGCATCTCCGGGGCGATCAGCGTGGGCCAGCGCGCATATTGCTCGGCGGTGACGCGTGGCGCATCGACGGGCATGGCAGGGGCGCCGGGCACGAAGAATTCGGGCGAATCGAAGTTTCGATCGGCGGCTTCCAGGCGATGCGCCACCTGCAGCGCCTCCATCGCCTTGGTCGTCTCGCCCAGCTTGTCGTACGTAGCGGCGAGCTGGAAGTAGTGGTTATAACTTGTGTCGGACTCTGGCCCCGTGCGCTCCAGAAGATCACGGGCCGCAGCAGCGTTGCCCGTGCGCAAGGCCAGCGTCGCCATCACATGGCGTGCCTCCTTGACCTGCACATCCGATGCGCCGGACCCGGCACGCAACACCGGTACGAGCACAGCTTCGGCATCGGCGAGTCGATTGAGGCGCTCGTAGTGGCTGGCCAGCAACAAGCGCACATCGAACTGGCCGGGCCATCGCGCCAAGAGATCCTCCAGCACCTCGACAGCGTCAGGGATGTCGTTCTTGAGCGTCAGCACCTGGGCCAGCGACAACTGCAGGTCGTCGTCATTGAACGGCACCCATTGGCGCCAGCGACGCAGCAGATCTGCCGCGCCCTCCACATCCTGGCAATGGCAACAGGCACGCGCTGCATCGACGCGTGCCGCGAGGGAATCGGGCATGGCCGCGACGACGTCAAGCAGAAGTTGGCGTGCCGTCAGGTAATCGCGCATCTCGATCAGGAGCAGACCGAGCTGGCTCTTGGGCGTGATGTTCGACGGATCCAGGTCCACCGCTCTCGCAAAGGCCTTGGCAGCTTCTCCCTTGTTGCCGGTTTCCTGCAGGGCGGTTCCATAGTTGTTCCAGGCCAGGCTGCTGTCCGAGCCCTGCGCCAGTTCGGCATAGAGCGGCAGCGCCTCGTTCACGCGACGCTGCATGTGCAGGCTGATGGCGAGCATCAACGTCAGGTCGGCCTGACCCGGATGCCGCGCCAGGGCAGCGCGACTCAGTTGTTCGGCACGCTCAGGATGACCGCTGTTGATGGCGGCTCCAATCAAGGGAAGTTCGTCGGCAACCATGGCTTCACACATAAAGAAGGGCCGCGTGGACATCCACGCGGCCCTCAAGGTTAACGCTTATATCAACGACTTAGAACTTGACCGTGACGCGAGCCCAGTAGTAGCGGCCCATCAGGTCGAAGTCGCTCGGGTCGGTGTTGGCGTTGAGCGTGTTGTTCGCATACAGCATGGGCGGCTGCTTGTCGAACAGGTTGTTCACGCCGAAGTCCAGACGGGTGTTGATCATGGCCAGGTTGTAGCCGACCGACACGTCGTTGTAGACCGTCGCACCGTACTTGAGGATCGAGCCCGGATTGCCGTTCGGCGCGCTGTCCAGCGGCGAGCCTTCGGCAGCGCCGTTCTGGAAGCGACCGATGTAGCGCATGCGCCACTGGGCGCTCCAGCCGCCGCCCTGCCAATCCACGAAGCCCTGTGCACGCCAGCGCGGGAACAAGCAGACGCCCACGTTGTCCGGGCAGGCCGCTGCGGCCGACGAACCATAGGCCAGCAGATGACCGGCATCCTTGTAGGTGATGCCACCCTCAGCCGCCGAACCGGTGCTCTGGTTATAGTACTTCAGGTAGGTCGCGTTGACGCCGATGTTGATCTGGCCGAACGAGAACTGCGGCAGCTTGTAGTTCGCCGACCAGTCGATGCCCGAGGTGCTCAGGGCACCGATGTTACCCACCGGCTCCACCGTGGACTGCAGCAGCTGGCCAGCATTCGTACCCGTGCTGGGATCACGCTGGATGTACTGGCAGTACACCGTCGAACCCTGGGCACAGAGGTTCAGCAGGCTCTGCAGGCCAACCTGGGTGATAGTGTTGTTGATATTAACGCGCCAGAAGTCGATCGTGGTCGACAGGCCCGGCACGTAGGACGGGCTGTACACCAGGCCGAAGTCATACGACTTGCCATGCTCCGGCCTGACGTTGAAACCCGCCACGCGCGCACCCTGAACGACAGCGCCGCCCTGCGAAGCACCCGGCAAGGTCAGCTGGTTCACGAAGGAACCGTCGGTCGGGACGTTCTTACAGGCCAGGGCCAGCGGCGAACCTGCGGGAGCACCGGTGTAACCGTTACAGGGATCGGTATGGATCAGCGGAGCGTCAGAACCCGAGACGTACAGCTCGCTCAGGCTGGGAGCGCGGAACACGTCTTCCATGGTGCCGCGGAGCAACAGGTCGTCGATCGGCTTCCACTCCAGCGCGAACTTGAAGTTGTTCGTGCTACCGAAGCTGCCGATCTTCGAGTAGCGATCACCGATGGTCAGGTTCAGCGACTGCACACCCGGCAGGCCGGCAAGCACCGGAATGAACGCTTCGGCGTACACATCCTTGGTGGTGTAACCACCCTGCACCGCGCTCAAGCACTGGCTGCCCAGCGTACAGCTACCGGTGGTCGGGTCGATGGTCAGCTGCGGAGCCGGAACGGTGTGCTGGTAGTCCTTGCGATCTTCAACGCCCAGCGCAAGCTGCACGGCGCCCGCCGGCAAGCTGAACAGTTCGCCGCTAAGGCCGGCGTGCCACGTACGCTGGATGACGTAGCTGTTGGACGGAGCAGTGACGCTAGCCGCCTTGATGGCCGCGATGCTGGCCGCGGTCGAGTTGGGCTCGAACGGGTTGAACTGGCAGGCTGCCTGGCTGACGCCTGCGCTCGGCGCGCAGGTGGCGGTACCGTCGGGATTGAGCGTGGAAGCACCGGTGTACAGCTTGGTCTGATCGACTAGGCCGGCAGTGGTGGTGGTCACGCTCTGATGACCGTAGTTGAAGCCGACGTCCCAGTTCCAGTTCTTGTCCCAAACAGTGAAGTCGCCCTTGAAGCCCGTGTTGATCTGGGCGTCGGTACGGCCGGTGAACGCTTCACGCACACCGTTGGAGGTCAGACGCTGGGTGAAGGCAAGGCTGTTGTTCGTGCCATTGCCATAGCCGCCGCCCGGGTTGAAAACGTTGAACGCGTTGCCCGGATCGACCGAGGCTCCGGTGTTGGTCGTGCCATACACGGCCGGAGCCAGCTGGAAGTTGGCGGAGGTCTTCTCATAGACCGCGTTCACGTAGGCCGTGACGTGGTCACCCAGGTGATAGTCACCATTGAGGAAGCCACCCGTGCGTTCCTGCGGGGTCATGATCAGGTTGACCGACGCGTAGTTGTACTTGTCGGTGGCCGGGTTAAAGCAGTGGTAATTGGCCGAGTTGAAGGCCGTCGGGTTACCACCGGCATTCAGCGCGACGCGGTTGACCTGGCCAGGGGTAGTGCAATTGAGGCCGCCCGCCGCAGCGGTTGCCGAGTCGACCTGAATACGGCCCACCGGCGTCGCGGTCGAACCACCGATGTAGACCTGCGAACCGGACAGCGTCAACGCATTCTTGGAGAAGGCGCGGTTGGCCGACAGCACGCCATCCTGCTTGTTGTAGCTGATGCCGGCCATCAAGCTGCCCTTATCGGACGTCTGGCCGAACGTGAAGGTGTAGCCGCTCTGGTCACCGTCGTTGCGGTCGGACTCGCCGACGTTCGCGGTGAAGGTGGCACCCTGGTAGTTCTTGCGGGTGATGAAGTTCACCACGCCGCCGATGGCGTCCGAACCGTAGGTGGCCGACGCACCGGTCGGCAGCACTTCGATGCGCTCGATGGCATCGGCCGGGATGGCGTTCGGATCCTTGCTGAGCAGGCGCTGGCCGTCGATCAGGATCAGCGTGCGCTTGGAACCCAGGCCGCGCAGGTTGATGGACGAACCGCCCGTGCCACCACCGTTGTTGACCTGCGGGTTGACGGCACCGCCGGTCATGGCGGGCAGCTGCTGGACCAGGTCGCCCAGGGTCAGCTTGCCGGTGGCCTGGATGGCGGCGCGGTCAATGGTCACGACCGGGCTGGCCGTCTCGACGTCCACGCGGCGGATCAGCGAACCGGTCACGGTGACCGTTTCGAGCGTCTTGCTCTTGGTCTGGTCGGCCGGTGCCGGCGTATTGGTCTGCGACTGCGCGTCCTGCGCGAAAGCGGCACTGCCGTAGGCGCTCGCGGCGAGCATGCCCAGCGACAGAGCCAGGCGCACGGACGTGCACAGTTTATTTTCCCCGAACTTCATGAGAACACCCTCCCGTTATTTATATTGACTGGGTTTGAAAGATTTCCCCGCCTCAAACCCGCGCCCGATTCACCCAAACATTTCAGGTGCAGACCCCTTGAAGGTATCCACAGCGCTGGGCATTTATCACGCTTTACTTACAGATAGTCAATAAAATCTATACGGCAAGAAATTGCTATGTCGCGACAGTTATCGCACTTATTTGCGAATGAACCTGTTCGGAATTGGAACCCCTCTGATACGCCCGCGTCCCTTGCGGAGCTCCGACCTTCGTTGCATTGCGGTGAAGCCACGGTGAAAGCGGCCTGACGTGGCATCCGGTGCTGCGCCAGACCACTGATTTCCGTGGGATTCAGTCGGCGCCGCCGTCGTCCTCGAAACGCAGGTGTTTGACGCTGCGCCCCCTGCGTCGCACCAATTTCAACGCTTCAATACCAATGCGTATGTGGCGTTCAACAAATTGCGCTGTCACGCTCTTGTCGCTTAATTCCGTCTTAACGCCCTCGGGGATCATGGGCTGGTCGGAAACCAGCAGCAGCGCGCCGCACGGGATCTTGTTGGCGAAGCCCGCCGCGAAGATGGTGGCGGTTTCCATGTCGATCGCCATGCAGCGGGTGCGCCGCAGGTATTCCTTGAAGGTGTCGTCGTGCTCCCACACCCGGCGGTTGGTGGTGTACACGGTCCCTGTCCAGTAGTCGTAGCCGAGGTCGCGGATCATGGTGGATACGCCGCGCTGGAGCTGGAAAGCCGGCAGCGCCGGAACCTCGGGCGGCAGGTAGTCGTTAGAGGTGCCTTCCCCGCGGATGGCGGCGATGGGCAACACCAGGTCGCCGATGGCGTTCTTCTTCTTGAGTCCGCCGCACTTGCCCAGGAACAGGGCGGCCTTGGGACGGATGGCGCTGAGCAGATCCATCACGGTGGCCGCGTTGGGGCTGCCCATGCCGAAGTTGATGAGGGTGATGCCGTCGGCGGTGGCGTTGGGCATGGGACGGTCCCGCCCCTGCACTTCCACCCCGTGCCACTCGGCGAAGAGGTCCACGTAATGCCCGAAATTGGTCAGCAGAATATGCTGGCCGAACTGCTCCACAGGCGTGCCGGTATAGCGCGGCAGCCAGTTGGAGACGATCTCCTGCTTGTCCTTCATTGAGACCCCATGAGGTCGGCGCAGCGAACGACGCCGCTGCGCGTTACCGGCGACGCCACGCCGGCACGATGCCAGATAAGTGCACCCATGATAGCGGGTGAAAGGCGTGTTCTGCGCCTTTGCGCGCCGGATTCACCTTGCGTCGCCGCTATCCACGGCGCCAAGCGGGCTCCACGTCGGGCACCCCGCCAGTCCAACCCGCCCGCACATATTATATGGACTGCCATTTGCGAGCTGCTTGGTTGCACAAGCAACCAATGGCCGCCCGGCTGCACCGTCGACGGCCAGCCCGCTCGCCACGGCCGCCCGCCCCGCGGATCGGCCCGGCACCGAAAAAGCCCGTAGCTTCATGCCCCAAGGGTCAGGGTCGGCACGTGCCGGGGTGCGTGCTATGTTGACCGCGCTAGATCACTGGGGAGTCTTCAACATGCGGATGGGCCTGGCCATCGATGCGGCCTGCGATTTGCCGCAGGCGTTCCTGCAAGAACACAACATCGCGGTGATGCCCATCACCATCCGCATCGATGACGAAGTCTTCATGGACAACCGCAACCAGGTCGAGCTGCATCGCTTCCTGGACCGGAACCTCGGCAACCGCAGCCATTCGGCCGAGACCATTCCCTGCTCCGTCGAGGAAGTGCAGCAGCTGTTCCTGGACAAGCTGGTGCTGGAGCAGGACTGCGTGTTCTGCCTCACCATCACGGCCACGCGCAGCGCCATCAACGACCACGTGGTCAAGGCGAGCTTTGCGGTGCTCAAGCACTACCGCGAGGTGCGCGAGAAGAACAACCAGTCCGGCCCCTTCCTGATGCGCGTCATCGATACGCGCACGCTGTTCGCGGGGTCCGGGCCGGCCATTGTCGAAGCCGTGCGCCTGATCGAGGCGGGCGAGCAACCCGCCGCCATCCGCGAACGGCTCACCTACATCGCCAACAACTCGTACGGCTACATGCTGCCCCGCGACCTGTACTACCTGCGGGCCCGCGCCAAGAAAAAGGGCGACCGCAGCGTGGGCCTGGTCAGCGCCATGCTCGGCTCGGCGCTGGACATCAAGCCGCTGCTGCGCGGCTATCGCGGCGAGACCGGCCCGGTGGGCAAGGTGCGCGGCTTCGAGCACGGCGCGGAAACGCTGTTCAACTACGCGGCGCAACGCGTGCGCGCCGGCCTGCTGGTGCCGGCCGTCTGCGTGAGCTACGGCGGCGATCTGGCCGAACTGGCCAAGCTCCCGGGCTATGCGGGGCTACGCACGGCATGCGACGAAAGCGGCGTGGCGCTGATGGAGGCTCCCATGAGCATCACCGGCATGGTCAACGTGGGCGAAGGCGCGGTGACGCTCGGCTTCGCCGCCGAAGAACACGTCGCCGAGTTCTGAGCCCCGACCTATAGGAAGGCTTGGCATGATCCGCCAGTGCTTTCTCGCCATGCTGCTCCTGCTGAGCCTGCCCACGGTGGCGGGCACGGCGTACCAGTGCACCGATGCCAGCGGCAAGCTGTCCTTCCAGGACAAGCCGTGCGGCGCCCAGCAGCGCCAGCAGGTGCTGCAGCTGGACGACTCTCAGCCCTATACGCCGGCAGCACCCGACACCGCCAGCACGGCCGCGGCCGCATTCACTCCGCCTCCGCCAGCACCGGCGCCGCCCGCATCGCCCTTGCCGACCTTGTACGCCTGCGTGCGCGCCACCGATGGCAAGACCTACACCAGCGAGCAAGGCGATCCCCAGCCTTACCAGGTGCCCTTTGGCATCCTGGGCGCCGGCTCACTGCCGCTTTCCAAGGTGTACGGCGGCCCAGGCGCTGCCGGCGCATCGGCGCCGGAACTCAACCACGGCCGGGTGACGCCCGGGCTTGTCGCCAACTACTACGTCTGGGTGCAGGACCAGTGCCGCGAACTGACGCGGGCGGAAACCTGCCGTTCGCTGCGCGACGCGTATGACGACAACGAGGAAAAGCTCCGGCGCGCCTTCAAGAGCGACCAACCGCCACTGGAACAGCGCGAGCAGCAATTGCGCGCACAACTGCGCAACTGCTGAAGCGCGCTGCGCATATCTTGCGCAATGTCATGCAAGTGCGCGCCACGCAACGCCGATCGCGGGTTTTCCACAGGCTTGCCACCAGGGTTTCCCCAAACGCTGTGGAAAACATCGCGTCCAGGCGTGATGCAAAAGTGCGCACGATGATGAAAACTTCGCGCTGGCGCGCACTTGCATCACCTGTCCACAGGCTTGCCCAGCGCTCGTCCACATTTGCTGTGGAAAACAGCGCACCCATGCGTGTCGCGAAAGTGCGCACGATGATGAAACCCTCGTGCCGGCACGCACTTGCATCACCTGTCCACAGGCTTGCCCCGCCATCATCCACATTCGCTGTGGAAAACAGCACGCGACGCATGGTGCAAAAAATGCGCAAGCTGATGAAAATCCCACACCGGCGCGCACTTGCGTTATCTGTCCACAGGCTTGCCCCTAGCCCATCCACACAGGCTGTGGAAATCCGCGCGCCGACGCTGCCGAAAAGATGCGCAGAATGCTGAAACTGTCGGCAGCACGCGTACTTGCGTCATCTATCCACAGACTTGCCAAAGGGCCATCCACATTCCTTGTGGACAACCGCCCGGCGCTGCCGCTTTTTTGCGCAGGATGCTGAAACTTTCGCGGTGGCGCGCACTTGCGTTACCTATCCACAGGCTTGTCATGGGGACATCCACATTCGCTGTGGAAAACGTCGCGCACAGGCGCTGCCTACCGACCGCCGAAGCTCAGAATCCGTAGTTGAGGAAGCCGCCATCCACCGCCAGCACCTGGCCGGTGACGTAGCTCGCCGCCGGCAGGCAGAGGAAGGCGATGGCGGCGGCCACTTCCTCCGGCTCTCCGATGCGACGCAGCGGCGTGCGGTCGAGCACCTCGTCGAGGTACTCGTCGTTGGCGAGCGCGGGCTCCGAACGCTGGGTGCGGATGTACCAGGGCGCCACCGCGTTGACGCGGATGCCATCGGCCGCCCATTCCGCGGCCAGGTTGCGGGTGAGCTGATGCAAGGCTGCCTTGGTCATGCCATAGGGCGAGCCCGTGCGCACGTGCGTCACGCCCGACACGGAGCCCACGTTCACGATGGCCGCGTTGGCGTGCTGTACCAGCTGCGGGTGCGCCAGGCGACACATCTCGAAGGCCGAGAACAGGTTCTGCTCGAAGATGGCCCGATACTCGTCCTCACGATAGGCCAGCGTCGGCGCTGGGCGGTTGCCGCCGGCATTGTTCACCAGCAACGACAGCGGCGCGCCAAGGTCGGCCACCCAATCGAACACGGCGAGGCGTTCTTCCTGCTCGCTCAAATCCGCGCCGAAGGCCAACACCTCGATGCCGGGGAAATCGTCCAGCAACTCCACGCGCACCTGTTCCAGGTAATCGGCATCGCGCGCCACCAGCAGCAGGTTGGCGCCAAGGCCGGCCAGTTCGCGGGCGGTGGCATAGCCGATGCCCTTGCTCGCACCGGTGATCAGGGCGGTGTGTCCTTGCAGCTGCCAGGCGTCGATGCGTGCATTCATGCGCCGAGCTTAGAGCCTGTCCACGTTCTGCGCCAAGCGCGGGCGGCTACCATGCAGCCGTCCTGACTACGGCGAGGCCCTCGATGAAACGCCTGCTTCCCTTGCTTGGCCTGCTTGCCCTTACCGCCTGTTCCGGCAAGCCGCCCGCGCCCGAATCCGCGCCGGCCTCTGCCAGCACCGCGCGCGTGGCCACGCCATGGGACGACATGAAGAAGGACGAACAACGCGCCGCCAACGTGCAGAAGACCGTGGACGAGCAGGCGAAGAAGCAGCAGGAGCAGATCGACGCCGCACAGCAGTAAAACGCGGCACTTGGCAAATGGACGTCTGGACGTGCATCGTGTCCGGCATGAACGCCCATCACGACGAACTTGCCAACGCACCGCTGCTGGACATTAACGAAGCCAGCGTGATGCGCGGCGACCGGCTGATTCTCGATCGTTTCAGCCTGCGCATCGGCGCTGGCGAGCACACTGCCATTCTCGGTGCGAATGGCGCGGGGAAATCCACCCTGGTGCGCCTGATCACGCGCGAGCTCTACCCGCTGGCGCGCCAGGACGGGCGCGCCTCGATGAAGGTGTTCGGCCGCGACCGCTGGCACGTGTCCGACCTGCGCGGGCTGCTGGGCATCGTTTCGCCCTCCCTGCAGCACGACTGCACCAGCGATGCGTCGCTCGAGGTGTCCGAGGCGGTGCTGTCGAGTTTCTTCGCCGCGCAGCGTTTGGGCCTGAACCATCACGTCACACACGCCATGCGCGAACGCGCGGACGAGGCCCTGGAACAGGCCGGCGCCACGCATCTTCTCGGGCGCACCATGGCCAGCCTGTCCACCGGCGAAGCGCGTCGCGTGCTCATTGCGCGGGCCCTGGTGCATCGTCCGCGGGCGCTCTTGCTCGACGAACCCTGTGCGGGCCTGGACATGGCCAGCCGCCGGCGCTTCCTGGAAAACCTGCGCGGGCTCGCGCGCCACGGCACTACGCTGCTGCTGGTGACGCATCACGTGGAGGAGATTCTCCCCGAAGTCCAGCAGGTGGTGCTGCTGCGTGACGGACAGCTGCTGCGGCAAGGCCCCAAGCACGAGGTGCTCACCAGCGCCCTGCTTTCCGACACCTTCGGCATGCCCGTCTGCGTGGAGCGCCACGGCGACTACTACAACGCGGCGATTGCATAGGCCGCGCCCAAAGAAAAAGCCCCGGCGAATACCGGGGCTTTTTCATGCATGTCGCGACGAGCGTCAGCGCGGCGAGCAGAAGCAGTAGGCGTAGACGTTGGGACGACCCGACTGCGCCGTACGCAACAGCTTCAGCTCCGGCGCGATCGTGTCAATGTGGGCCACCCACGACGGCAGCTGCACGCCATAGGCCTGCGCCATCTGCACCATCGCATCGTTGTTCAGGCTGACCAGGAACTGCGCGAAGCCGCCCATCGGCTCTTCCACGTAACGCACCGGCGCGCCCTTGCCCAGCTTCGCGCGCTGCGTTGCGTCGGCGATGGCTTCGCCGATGCCGCCGAGCTGGTCGACAAGGCCGCGATCGAGTGCCTGCTGTCCCGTCCACACGCGACCCTGCGCGATGGCGTCGACGGCGTCGTAGGGCTTGCCGCGCGCCTTGGCCACCTGGCCGACGAAATCGCGGTAACCCTTCTCGATGGTCGCCTGGATCACCGTGCCGACCTTCGGGTCGAGCGGACGCGTGATGTCGAACGCGCCGGCCAGCGGGCTGGTGCCCACGCCGTCGCTCTTCACGCCCAGCTTGTCCAGCGTGCCCGGCACGGTCATGACCATGCCGAAGATGCCGATGGAACCGGTGATGGTGTTGGGTTCGGCGTAGATGCGATCGGCGTTCATCGAGATCCAGTAGCCACCGCTGGCCGCCACGTTGCCCATGGACACCACGACCGGAATGCCGGCCTCGCGGGTCAGCGCCACTTCGCGGCGGATCTGCTCGGCGGCATACACCTCGCCGCCCGGCGAGTTCACGCGCAGCACCAGCGCCTTGGTGCGCTTGTCTTCGCGCGCGGCGCGGATCAGCGCGGCGGTGGAGTCGCCGCCCACCGTGCCCTGCGGCTGCTTGCCGCCGGTGATTTCGCCTTCGGCCACCACTACGGAAACGCCCGGCGTCTGCGTGGCGTCCTCCGACAGCGTGCCGGCGTACTGCGCCAGCGACACCTGACGGAAGCCCTCGCCCTTCTTGCCGGCGGGCACGCCTTCCTTGCGCATCATGGCGATCACTTCGGCCGGCGTGGCCACGCCGTCGACCAGGTGCTGCTCCAGCGAGAGCTGGCCCAGGTCACCCTTGGCGGTGGCGATCTTCTCCGGCAGCGTGTCGATGTCCGAGCGCAGCGTGGCCGGATCCATCTTGCGCAGCTTGGCCACCTCGTTGATGTAGCTGTCCCACAGCCCACCCATCCAGAAGCTGTCGGCTTCCTTCGCTTCGGGCGAAGCGTGGTCGAGGATGTACGGCTCGGCGGCGCTCTTGAACTGGCCGACACGGAACAGGTGCACGTCCACGCCCAGCTTGTCGAGCAGGTCCTTGTAGAACAGGCGGTAGTTGGCCAGGCCGGTGATCATCACCCCGCCCTGCGGATCCACCAGCACGCGGTCGGCATGCGCCGCCAGGTAGTACTGGCCCTGGTCCAGGCTCGGCGCCCACACGATGACCGGCTTGCCGGCGGCGCGGAAGCGGTCGAGCGCCGCGCCCACCTCGCGCAACGCGGCAAAGCCGCCGCCCTGCAGCTCGCCGGGCTCGAGCAGGATGCGCGTGATGCGCGCGTCCTTCGCGGCCGCGTCGATGGAGCCCACCAGGTCGCGCAGCTGGATCTGCTTTGGCGGGTTGCCCGACAGGCTGGCCAGGGCGCGCTGCATCGGATCGATGCTGTACTGCTCCACCAGGTCGCCCTTGGGCTTGATGACCAGCACGCTGTCGCTCTGGATGGCGTGCTCGGAGCGCGCGCCGGCGAAACCGACCAGCAGCACCAGCAGGAACACGAATAGGAAGGCGAAGAAGATCAGGTTGAGGATGGTCAGCCTGACGATATTGATGCCGCGTCCAAGAACGCAGAGAAAGGCCCAAAAGCCGGTGGTACGGGGCGCCGCCATGCGAGGTTCCTCAAGATGTCCGGAACAGCGTAGCTGTTCGCGCGGCGAAGGTCATGTGGTGCGAACGACGCATGGCCTTCGGCATGGCCGCTCGTTTTCGCAGGCGCTGGAAGCCTGGGCTCAGCCCGGCCGCTGCCAGCGCTCGTGGAAGGCGTTGCGGCAGAAGCGCGTGAACAGCAGGATGGCCGCCATGGTCAGGCCGGCGATCAGGCCGATCCACATGCCGCGCGCGCCCATGTCGTGGCGGAACGCCAGCCACCAGCCCACCGGCATGCCCACACCCCAGTAGGCGAACAGGGTGATCACCATCGGCACGCGGGTGTCCTTGAGGCCGCGCAGCGCGCCGTTGGAGGTGACCTGGATGCCGTCGGAGAACTGAAACAGCCCCGCCAGCACCATCAGCTGCGCCGCCAGCGCGATCACCCCGGCATCGTGCGTGTACGCGCGCGCCAGCACGTGCGGCAGGGTCAGCATCACGGTCGAGGAGACGGTCTGGATGCACAGCGCCAGCCCGACGCCGCACAGGCCGGCGTAGCGCACGCCCTGCGCATCGCCGCGGCCGACCGCGTTGCCCACGCGCACGGTGATCGCCATCGACAGGCCCAGCGGCACCATGAAGGCGATGGTCGCCACGCTCAGCGCCACCTGATGGCTCGCCACCACCGTCTCGCCCAGCGTCGCGATGGCCAGCGCGACGGCCACAAACAGGCCACCTTCGGCCAGCAGGGTGACGGCCATCGGGCCGCCGATCTTCATCAGTTCCAGCATCATCGCCGGCTTGGGCCAGGCCAGGCCGCCGCGCAGGTTGGCGTCGCGATAGGCCGGGTGTTTGATCACGAACCACAGGAAGGCCAGCATCTCCAGCCACAGCACCGTGGCCGTGGCGATGCCGCTGCCCAGCGAGCCCAGCGCCGGCAGGCCGAGCTTGCCGTACATCAGCACATAGCCCAGCGGTGCCAGCACCAGCAGGCCGCCGAAACTGAAATACATCGACGGGCGCGTCATCGACAGGCCTTCGGACAGGCCGCGGATGGCGAAGTAGCTGGTCATGGCCGGCGCGGCCCAGCTGATGGCGTGCAGGAAGTGCATGACGTCGGTGCGCAAGGTGGGCACCACGCCGATCCAGTCGAGCAGGGGCGTGGCATGGCGTACCAGGAACCACAGCACGATGCCCATGCCCCAGGCCAGCCACAGCGCCTGCACGAACACCGCGCCCGCTTCGTGGCGGCGGCCCGCGCCGTCCAGCTGGGCGATCGACGGCGGCACCGCCATCATCATGCCCAGGCCGCTGACCAGTGCCAGCGCCCAGATGCTGACCGCCGTGGTCACGGCCGCCTGCACGTGCGCGCTCAGATGCCCCGCGAGCACGGCATCGACAAAGTTCGGACCCACCGCGGCAAGCTGCGCGGCGATCAGGGGAAGGGCTAGGCGCACCGTGGCGCCGACCTCGCGCGCCACCCTGGCGCGATCGGGGCGGAAAGACAGCATAGAAGCACTCCTGGTCCGCCATTCTAGCGCACCGCTCTCGTACTCCTCCGACAGCGCGCTACGGCAAGACACCACGACAGCTGTCTCCGACATCCTCTTGTGCCAAGATCGCCGGCTGATCATCCCGGGGGAGAGGGCATGAAGAAGGACATCGTCTCGTTCGAAGGCGTGCATTGCGCCAACTGCAGCACGCCGATGCAGGGCGAGTTCTGCCACGACTGCGGACAGTCCATCCACACCGTGCTGCGTCCCATGCACCACATGGTGGAAGACACGCTGGACATGGTGCTGCACGTGGACGGCCGCGTGATCCACACCTTGCCGCCGCTGTTCCTCAAGCCCGGCTTTCTCACGCTGGAATACTTCGCCGGCCGCCGCCAGCGCTACGTGGCGCCGTTCCGACTGATGTTCGTGCTGGCGCTGCTGGCCTTCTTCGTATCCCACCTGGTGGTGGGCGGGGCCGATCTGTTGAAGTTCAGCGTCGAGGCCAGCGCCGGCACCGGCGAGTTCGCCAAGGACACGACGCCGGAGGCCGTGCGCGCGCACTTCGAGCAGATGCGCCAGGACATCGAGAAATCCAAGGGGCAAACCGACCAGAAGGCGAAGCACTTCAACCGGCTGGTCAACATCGAGCGCGACCACGCCAACCACCGCCTGGCCGAGCTGCATGCCGCGCCCCTGCCCAATGTCGTCGTGGATGACATGACCGCCCATACGACGCCCATCGACATTCCCTGGCTGCCGGCGGCCATCAACCACAGCCTCGAACGCTCCCAGGCGCGGGCCGTGTCCAACATCCGCCAGATGCAGGGCGGCGGCGAGCAGGCGGCGGAGGCCGAGGAGCGCGTGATGGCTTCGGCATTCCACGCGCTGCCGCAGACCATGTTCGTGCTGATGCCGCTGTTCGCCCTGCTGCTGAAGTTCACCTACCTGTTCAAGCGCCGGCTCTACATGGAGCACCTGATCGTGGCGCTGCACAGCCACGCCTTCCTGTTCCTGTGCCTGTTGCTGGGCGTGCTGCTGTACGCGCTGCAGGTCTGGCTGACGCCTCATGCCGCCTGGGTGGGCACGCCATTGCGCCTGTTGCTGTGGGCGCTGTGGTTATGGTCGCTGGTCTACCTGCTGCTGATGCAGAAGCGGGTCTACCGGCAGGGCTGGTTCATGACCATCGTGAAGTACCTGTTCGTCGGCTGGTGCTACACCATCATGGCCTGCTTCGCCCTCGCATTCGCGGCGGTACTGGGCATGACCAACTAAGCCCGGCCAACCCGGCAGATTCTGTGACATAAATCACACACAAACCGGGGAACTACGCAATTTCGGCAAGCTGTGAAAGCGCCTCGGGGCGGGGTTTTGCACAGCGTCACACGGCTGTCAAGGCAAGTCCCGTGCCGATGGCAATTGCATGAACCCCAGCCGAGCAAAAAACTCAAGCACCTGTATTTAATGATGTTTTTCAGGTGGCTAAAACTTGAACAGGGCGTAGGGAAGGGCGTTTTCATGCGCCCCAGGGGCCTCCTTCAACGGCCCATCCACAGAGTTATCCACAGCACCTGTGGATAACGTGAAAAGCCCCCTGCCGTTAGTCACTTAGCTGCCCTTTCTAGATGACAGGGGAGCAAAAGTACGCAAGGCAAGGCGCGGCGGCCCATCCGCGGATTTACGCATTTCACCCGGCTGGAATTCCGCCCGGTGCATCGGCCCGGTTACACTGATTCGCCAAGAGGTCTTCATGCCCGCCGTCCTTCGCGTCGCCCTGCCGGTGCCCCTGCCAACCCTGTTCGATTACCTGCCGCCGGCCACCGGCGAGGCGGTCGCGGGCAGCCGGGTGCTGGTGCCGTTCGGCAAGGGCAAGGCGGTGGGCGTGGTGGTCGAGGCGGGGGTGGAATCGGCGGTCGGTAACGCCCGCCTCAAGCGGGTGTTGCGCGTACTGGACGACGGCCCCCTGCTCGACGCCGAACTCATGGCCACCCTCGCCCGCGCCGCCGATTACTGGCTGGGCGCTCCCGGCGAGGCCTACGCCAACGCCCTGCCCCTGGCCCTGCGCGAAGACCGCCCGCTCCCCGACCTGCACGAAGAAGCCTGGGCGCTGACAGCCGCCGGCCGCAGCGCGCTCGACGCCGGCAGTCGGCGCGGCGGCAGCCGTGCCCTGCTCGAAGTGCTGGCGCGCGGCCCGCAGACCGCCGAACTGCTGCACGAGATGCTGCCCGGCTGGCGCGACGCCGCGCGTCGGCTCAGCGAGGCCGGCCTGATCGAACGCACCCGCGCCGACGCCGCCGGGCCGGCGCCTGTGACGGCCGCCCCTTCGCTGAGCGACGAGCAGCGGCAAGCCGTGGAGGTCATCGGGCAAGCGCTGGGCGGCTTCCAGCCCTTCCTGCTCGATGGCGTCACCGGCAGCGGCAAGACCGAGGTCTACCTCGCCCTGATCGAGCAGGTCATCGCGCAAGGCAAGCAGGCCCTGCTGCTGGTGCCGGAAATCGGCCTGGCCCCGCAGACCGTGCGCCGCCTGCGCGACCGCCTGGGCGTCGCCGTGCAGGTGCTGCATTCCAACCTCGCCGAGGGCGACCGCGCGCGCGCCTGGCTGCGCGCGCGTTCCGGCGAAGCCAAGGTGATCCTGGGCACGCGCTCGGCCATCTTCACGCCGCTGCCGAACGCCGGCCTGATCGTGGTGGACGAGGAACACGACAGCGCCTACAAGCAGCAGGAAGGCTTCCGCTACCACGCGCGCGACCTCGCTATCCTGCGCGGGCGCGCGCTCGACGTGCCGGTGGTGCTCGGCTCGGCCACGCCCTCGCTGGAATCGCTGGCCAACGTGCAGGCGGGCCGCTACCGCACCCTGCACCTGCGAGCGCGACCGGGCGCGATCCGTGCGCCGCAGGTGCAGATCGTGGACATGCGCGCGCAACGCCTGGAACACGGCCTTTCGCCCGCCCTGCTCGCCGCGGTGAGCGACACCGTGGCGCGCGGCGAACAGGCGCTGGTGTTCCGCAACCGCCGCGGCTACGCGCCGGTGCTGCTCTGCTACAGCTGCGGCTGGCATGCCGAATGCCCGCGCTGCGAACATCCGATGACCTTGCACGCCGGCCGGCGCGCACTGATCTGCCACCACTGCGACTACACCACGCGCATGCCGGGGCAGTGTCCGTCGTGTTTCTCGCCCGAGCTCAAGCCGCAGGGCCAGGGCACCGAGCGGCTGGAAGAAGCGCTGGCCGCGCATTTCCCCGATGTTCCCGTGATGCGCATCGACCGCGAAACCACGCGCCGGCGCGACGCTTTCGAGCAACTGCTGGAAGGCCTGCACGAGGACCGCCCCGCCATCCTGGTGGGCACGCAGATGCTGGCGAAGGGACACGACCTGCCCAACCTCACCCTGGTCGCCATCGTCGGCGTCGATGAAGGCCTGCACAGCGTGGACTTCCGCGCGAGCGAGCGACTCGCGCAACTGGTGGTGCAAGTAGCCGGGCGCGCGGGGCGCGCGAAGAAACCCGGCCGCGTGCTGCTGCAGACGCATCATCCCGAACATCCGCTGCTGCGCCAGTTGCTCGCGCAAGGCTATGCCGCGGCCGCCGCCACGCTGCTGGAGGAACGCCGCAGCGTGCAGCTGCCGCCCTTCGGCCATCAGGTGCTGCTGCGCGCTGATGCGCACCAGCGCGAACACGTCGACGCCTTCCTGGGCGACGCCGCGAACGCGCTCAGCGGCGCACCGCTGCAACTGGCCGGTCCCATGCCCGCGCCCATGCCGCTGCGCGCCGGCCGTCATCGCGGGCAGTTGCTGATCGAAGCGGAAACACGCGGCGCGCTGCATGGCGCGCTCAGGCCTTGGTACCCCACGCTGTCGACGCTGCCTTCGGCGCGTCGCGTGCGCTGGTCGCTCGACGTCGATCCCATCGATCTCTACTGAGCACGGGACGACGCGGCGAAACCTTCAATGATTCTCTTCACTTCACAAGAGGCATCACATGGAAGGCAACGCATCACCCGACACCCGTCCTCGCGTGGTCATACTCGGCGGCGGCTTCGGCGGCCTCGCCGTGGCGCGCGAGCTGGCTGACACCCGCGCCCGCATCACGCTGGTCGACCGGCGCAACCATCATCTTTTCCAGCCACTGCTCTACCAGGTGGCGACCGCGGGATTGTCCGCGCCGTCCATCGCCGCGCCGCTGCGCCAGATCCTGAGGAAACAAGCCAACGTCACCGTGCTGATGGACGACGCGCGCGAGGTCGATCTCGATCGCAAGCGGGTGACGCTCGCGCGCGGCGACGTGCCCTACGACGCACTCGTCATCGCCACCGGCGCCACGCACGCCTATTTCGGCCACGACGAATGGGAACGCCACGCGCCGGGCCTGAAGACGCTGGAGGACGCGTTCGCCATCCGCCGTCGCGTGCTCGTCGCCTTCGAGCGCGCCGAGCGCGAGGAGGATCCGGCGCTGCGCCAGGCATGGCTCAACTTCGTCATCGTCGGCGGCGGCGCCACCGGCGTGGAGCTGGCCGGTACCGTGGCCGAAATCGCGCGCCACACCTTGCCGCGCGAATTCCGCCGCGCCGACCCGCGCCGCGCCAACGTGCTGCTGGTGGAGGCCGGCCCGCGACTGCTGCCCGCCTTCGACGAGGATCTCTCGGACAAGGCGCGGCGCCAGCTGGAGAAACTCGGTGTGCAGGTGCGCCTTGCCACCTCCGTCACCGCCATCGACGGGGATGGCGTGATGCTGGACGGCACGCCCTACGCCGCGCGCACCGTGCTGTGGGCGGCCGGCGTGGCGGCCTCGCCGCTGGGCCGCAAGCTCGGCGCGCCGGTGGATCGCGCAGGCCGCGTGCTGGTGGAGCCTGACCTCAGCCTGCCCGGCCACCCGGACGTCTTCGTCATCGGCGATCTCGCCGCCGTCACCCAGGTCAACGGCAAGCCCGTGCCTGGCGTCGCGCCCGCCGCCAAGCAGATGGGACGCTACGTCGCCACCGTGCTCAAGGCACGCTGGCGCGGCGAGAAAAGCGTAAAGCCCTTTGCCTATCGCGACGATGGCGCGCTCGCCACCATCGGCCGCATGGCCGCCGTGGCGCAATTTGGACGTCTGAAACTGTCCGGCATCCTGGCTTGGTGGGTGTGGCTGATCGCCCACATCGCCTTCCTGATCGGCTTCCGCAACCGTCTCGTGGTAATGCTGGACTGGGCCTGGGCCTACTGGACCTACCAGCGCCACGCCCGCATCGTCACCGGCATCGACGACCGCGCCGATGCACAAACGTCTTTGCCCAAGGACGCTTAGGGTGGAGAATCAGGGTTTTCCAAGCCGGACAACGCCGTGTCTTCCCAACTCGAACAGCTGCGCCAGTACACCACCGTCGTCGCCGATACCGGCGATATCGAAGCCATCGCCCGCTGGCGCCCGGTGGACGCCACCACCAACCCGTCGCTGCTGCTCAAGGCCATCGAGAACCCCAAGTTCGCGCCGGTCATCGAGGAATCCGTGGCGTGGGCCAAGGGCAAGAGCAACTCGCGCGAGCAGCAGCTGGTGGACGCCAGCGACCACCTCGCCGTGGCCGTGGGCCGCAAGATCGTGGAACTGGTGCCGGGCCGCGTGTCCACCGAAGTGGACGCGCGCCTGTCCTTCGACGTGGACGCCTCCATCGCCAAGGCCGAGCGCCTGGTGCAGCTCTACGCCGACGCCGGCGTGCCGCGCGACCGCATCCTGATCAAGCTGGCCTCCACCTGGGAAGGCATCCGCGCCGCCGAGCAGCTGGAGAAGCGCGGCATCAACTGCAACCTCACCCTGCTGTTCTCGTTCGAACAGGCGGTGGCCTGCGCCGAAGCCGGCGTATTCCTGATCTCGCCGTTCGTCGGCCGCATCATGGACTGGTACGTCGCCAACACCGACACCAAGAGCTATGCGCCGGAAGAAGACCCGGGCGTGAAGTCGGTGCGCCGCATCTACGGCTGGTACAAGGAGCACGGTTTCCCGACCGTGGTGATGGGCGCCAGCTTCCGCAACATCGGCCAGATCCAGGCCCTCGCCGGCTGCGACCGCCTGACCATCAGCCCCGACCTGCTGGAAAAGCTCGACCACGACACCTCGCCGCTGCCGCGCGCACTCAACGACACCGGCGCCACCAAGGCCAGGCCCACGCCGATCACCGAAGCCCAGTTCCGCTGGGGCCACAATGAAGACGCGATGGCCACGGACAAACTCGCCGATGGCATCCGCAAGTTCGCGGCGGATCAGCGCAAGCTGGAAAAGCTGCTGACGGAAAAGCTGTAAGGGCCGCATGGGGCCGCTGCTCTTGCTCCCTCTCCCCGCTGGGGAGAGGGTTGGGGTGAGGGGTCACTCTTGCCTCACCGCTTCATAAGAGCCGTCATCCCAGCGAAAGCTGGGATCCAGTGACGTCACTGGCTCTGCCTCGAAGGATGGCTAACGCAGGACACGGTGGGGCGAGCACCCGCCCCCTCACCCCAACCCTCTCCCCGGAGGGGAGAGGGAGTCAAAGGCAAAAGCACCTCACTTCATCCCACGCGCCTTGGCATCCACCGCCAACTGCTTCACCGCGATATCGTCGCTCTGCCAGCCGCCGCCCAGCGCCCGCACCAGCTGCACGCTCGCGCGCAACTGGTTCGTCTGCAGCGACAGCAGGCCAAGGTGCGCGTTGAGCGAATCCACCTGCGCCGTCACCACGTCGAGATAGCTGTTAGCGCCCTGCTTGTACAGCGCGGTCGACAGCTTCAAGGTGCGATCGGCCGCCGCGGTGGCGTCCTGCTGGTCTACCAGGGCATTGCCGTAGTTCTTCAGCAGCGACTGGTTGTCTTCCACCTGCTGGAACGCCGCCAGCGCCGTGCTCCGGTAGCGCGCGCTGGCCTCGTCGAAGGCCGCGTGCGCCGACGCCACCTGCGCACGGCGACGCCCGCCGTCGAACACATTCAGCAGCAGGTTCGGACCCAGCGCCCACAGCGTGCTCGGCGCATTCAACAGATTGCCCCAGGCGCCGCTGGTGTAGCCGCCGTTCGCGCTCAGCGTGAGTGACGGGAAGAACGCCGAGCGCGCGACGCCGATCTGCGCATTGGCCTCCGCCGTGCGCCGCTCGGCGGCGGCGATGTCCGGTCGACGCTCCAACAGAGTGGAGGGCAGCCCCACCGGGATCACCGGCAGGCTCGGCAGGTCGGTCTTCGCATCCAGCGTGAAGCTGGATGCAGGCTGGCCCACCAGGGAGGCGATGGCATGCAGCAACACGTCGCGCTGTGCCTTGGTCTGCGACAGCTGCGAGCGCGTCGAGGCGAGCTGCGTCTGCGCACGATCCACATCGAGCCCGGACACCGCACCGCCTTCATGCAAGGTCGTCGTCAACTGCAAGGCGCGCTGATACGCATCGACCGTCTTCTGCAGCAGATCGATCTGCCGGTCCACGCCCACCAGCTGCACGTAGCTGTCGGCCAACGAGGCTTCCAGGCTCAGGCGCACCGAGGCGAGATCCGCCGCCGATGCCTGCATCGAAGCACGGCCCGCCGCGACGTTGTCGCGCACGCGACCCCACAGATCCACTTCGTACGACGCCTGCGCCGTCGCCGAGTACAGGTCGTAGTACTCCGGCGAGGTCGGGCCATGCAGCGGCGAATTCAACGACGCGCGATTGCGTTGCGCGCCCGCACCCACCGAGATCTGCGGAAACAGGTCCGCACGCACCTGCGCAAGGTAATCGCGCGACTGCTGATAGCTCGCGAAAGCCGCGGCGAGATCCGGGTTGTGGTCGATCAACTGCTGCTCGAGGCCGTTGAGGCGCTCGTCGCCGTACAAGGTCCACCAGCCTTCGCGCGGCAACTGGTCAGAAGGCTGCGCGGTGGTCCATGGGCCGGCCGACTGGTAATGCTCGGCGACCGGCGCTTCCGGCGGCTTGTACGTGGGCGCCATGGAACACGCGCCCAACACCAGCGTCGCCGCGATGATGGCTGCGAGGCTCTTAGGCTTTGTCATGGGGCTTGCCCGCCTGCGGGTTCTTGGCGATGCGTACTTCGTCGCCGTCGGCCAGGCCGTCCGGCGGGTTGATGATCACGCGGTCGTTCGCTTCCAGGCCCGAGCCGATCTCGATTGTCTTGCCATAGTCGCGGCGAATGGTGACCGTCTTGAAGTGCGCGTGGTCGCTGGCGTCGAGCGTGGCGACGTGCAAGCCCTTATCGTCGAAGATCAGCGCTTCGGCCGGCACGCGCAGGCCCAGCGCGCCGGAGCCGATCTTGAATTTCAGGCTCGCATAGCTGCTCGGCAACAGCTTGCCGTCGGGGTTGTCCACCAGCAGCTGCACCAGCGTGGTGCCGGACGTCGGCGTGATCGCGCGGGCATCCGCCTCCACCTTCGCGGTGAACGACTTGCCCGGATACTCCGGCACGGTCAGTTCGGCGTCGTCGCCCTTGTGGATGGCCGGCGCATACACCTGCGGCACGCGCACGTAGACGCGCAGCTTGCTGGTGTCGGACACCGTGAACAGCGGCGTGCCGGTGCCGCTGCTGTCGGCCGTGATCAGCGCACCCACGTCGGTGTTGCGCGCGGTCACGCGACCGTCGAACGGCGCGACCAGTTTCGCGTACGACTTCAGCGCCTTCAGCCGATCGAGATTGGCCTGCGATGCGTTGACCTGCGCCTGCTTGGCGGCAAGATCGCCGTTGTACTGGTCCACCGACTGCTGCGAGACCGAATCGGGGTCGGTCTGTCGCAGCACCTGCCAGCGCTTGGCGGTGGTCGCGGCGAGCGTTGCGTTGGCCTTGGCGGTCGCGAGGTCGGCCTGCGCCTGCAGCAGCTGCTGGTCGAGATCCGGCGTGTCGATGATGCCGAGCACGTCGCCGGCCTTCACCGGTGCACCGATGTCCTTCGCCCAGGACTTCAGGTAGCCGCTGGTGCGCGCATAGATCGGCGCGTTGGTGAACGCATCCATCTGCGCGGGCAATTCGAGCGGCGCTGAGCCATTCGCATTCTCGGGCTCGGAGATCAACACCGTGGGAATGGCCTGCTCGTCCGTCCACTGATGCAGGTTGCGCGCCTGCACGATGCGCGTCGTGGTGCCGATCACCGCGATCGAACCGAACACGAGGACGCCGATCACGGCAGCCAGGCGCAGGCGGCGCGGAGACAACTGGACCTCAGGGAGTTGAGTGTGTTCAGACATGGGCAGGTACTCCGGCATGGTCAGCCGAATCAGAGTCGGGCACGTGCTTGTGACGTGCGTGCACGATGGAGAAAACGACGGGAACGAAGATCAGCGTGGCCGTGGTGGCGAACAACAGGCCGCCGATCACGGCGCGGCCCAGCGGTGCGTTCTGTTCGCCGCCATCGCCGAGCCCAAGCGCCATCGGCACCATGCCGATGATCATGGCCAGCGCGGTCATCAGCACCGGACGGAAGCGCACGAAGCCGGCCTCGCGCGCCGCCAGCAGGGCGTCGCCGTGCAGCGCCAGCCGCTCGCGGCAGAAGCTCACCACCAGCACCGAGTTGGCGGTGGCCACGCCCATGCACATGATGGCGCCGGTCAGCGCCGGCACCGACAGCGTGGTGTGCGTGACGAACAGCATCCACAGGATGCCGGCCAGTGCGGCTGGCAACGCGGTGATGATCACGAACGGATCCGTCCACGACTGGAAGTTCACCACGATCAGCAGGTACACCAGCACGATCGAACCGAGCAGGCCGAACAGCAGGCCCGAATAGGCATCGTGCATGGTCTGCACCTGGCCGAGCAGCACGGCGTTCGCGCCCTTGGGCTTGTCCTTCGCCGTGTCGTCCAGCACTTTCTGGATGTCGCCGGCCACGGCGCCCAGGTCGCGCCCCTGCGTGGCGGCGAAGATCTCCACCATCGACTGGATGTTGTACTGGCTCACGATGGTGTTGCGGTGCGTGCGCGTGATGTTCGCCAGCGCGCCCAGCACCTGCGCATTGCCGCCCGACTTGGCGGTGATCGGCAAGTTGTTGAGCTGCGGCAGCGAGTCGAGCTGGTACTGCGGCACCTGCGCGGAGATCGGATAGGTGACGTTGTTGTCCGGATTGAGCCAGTACGTCGGCGCGACCTGCGCGGTGCCGGACAGGTCCGCGATCAGACTGCTGGTCACGTCCGCCTCGGTAAGGCCAAGCAGCTGCGCACGCGTGCGGTCCACGTCGATGCGGAAGGCCGGCTGCGCCTGCGACTGCTGCAGCCGCGCATCGACCACGCCCGGAATCTGGCGGACCTTGTTGAGCAGTTCGTTGGCGTACGCGAAATCCTGGCTGAGCTTGCCACCGCGGATCTGCAGGTCGATCGGCGCGGGCGAACCGAAGTTCAGGATCTGGCTGACGATGTCCGCCGGCGGGAACGAGAACGTGGAACCCGGGAACTCGCGCGGCAGTTTCTCGCGCAGCAGCTTCACGTATTCCGCGCTCGGGCGGTGGCCTTCCTTCAGCGAGATCTGGATGTCGCCGTCCGACTCGCCCACTTCGCCGGTGTTGTTGTAGATGGTGTTGATCGAACTGGAATACTGGCCGATGTTGTCCACCAGCGCTTCCAGCTCGTCACCCGGAATCACCTGGCGGATGGCCTTCTGGATGTCCGCGAACTCCGCCGCCGTGGTCTCCACGCGCGTACCCACCGGCACGCGCACGTGTACCAGGATCTGGCCGCCGTCCACGTCGGGGAAGAAGTTGCTGCCCAGTCCCGGCAACAGCAGGAACGACAGCAGCACGAAGCCCAGGAAGCCCGCCACGAACACCTTGCGATGCTCCAGCGCCAGGTGCAGCACGCCGCTGTAGCCGGCGCGGAACGTCTCGAAGCGGTTCACGAAGCCCTGCTGGAAGCGACCCAGCGCCGTCCTGGGCGCCGGCTGCTCGATGTGCTGGCCGTGCTCGTCCACCGTCGCCGGGTGCTCCTTCAAAAGATACTTCGCCATCGTCAGCACGAGCGTGCGCGACAGGATGAAGGAGAAGATCATGGCGAAGATCACCGCTTCCGCCATCGGCACGAACAGGTAGCGCGCCACGCCCGGCAGGAAGAACATCGGCACGAACACGATGCAGATGCAGCACAGCGACACGAAGGCCGGCACGATGATCTGCGCCGAGCCGTCCACGATCGCGGTGATGACGTCCTTGCCCTGCTCCAGGTGCCAGTTGATGTTCTCGATGGTCACCGTGGCTTCGTCCACCAGGATGCCCACCGCCAGCGCCAGGCCGCCCAGCGTCATGATGTTGAGCGTCTGCCCAATGGCCGACAGCGTGAACACCGAGCCGAGCACCGCTAGCGGAATCGAGGTGGTGATGATCAGCGTGGAGCGCCAGCTGCCGAGGAAGAGCAGGATCATCAAGCTGGTGAGCGCGGCGGCGATGATGCCCTCGCGCACCACGCCGTCGATGGACGCACGCACGAACACCGACTGGTCGCCGATCGGCGTCACGGTGAGGTTGTCGGGCAACGCGTCCTTCATCTGCGCGAGCTTCTCGCGCGCACCGGCCACGATGGCGAGCGTGGAGGTCGAGCCGTTCTTGAGGATGGAAAGCAGGGTCGAGCGCTTGCCGTCCACGTGCACGATATTGGTCTGCGGCGGGTTGCCGTCGCGCACGTGGGCCACGTCGCGCACGTAGATGGTGGTGCCGTTGACCTCCTTGACCGGCAGGTCTTCCAGCTCCTGCACGTGGATGGCGGCGTTGTTCAGCTCCATCACGTATTCGTACTTGCCGATCTTCTGCGTGCCGATCGGGCTGATCTGCTGCTGGTTGGCCAGCGCGTTGGCCACATCCTGCGTGGAAAGTCCACGCGCCTGCAGCGCGGCCGGATCCACGTCCAGCTGGATCTGGCGCGTCTTGCCGCCAAACGGATACGGAATGGCCGCGCCCGGCACCGTCACCAGCTGCGGGCGCAACTGGTTGAGGCCAAGGTCGCCCAGCTGCTGCTCCGACAAGCCCTGGCCCGACAGCGCAAGCTGCAGGATCGGCACGGTCGAGGCGTTGTAGTTGACGATCAGCGGCGGCGTGGCGCCGGCCGGCATCTGCTTGAGGATGGTCTGCGCAATGGCCGTGACCTGCGCGTTCGCCGTGGCGATGTTGACGCCGGGCTGGAAGAAGATCTTGGTGATGCCCATGCCATTGATCGACTCCGACTCGATGTGCTCGATGTCGTTGACGGTCGTGGTCAGCACGCGCTCGAACGGCGTGTTCATGCGGCCGGACATCTGGTCGGGCGTCATGCCGGTGAACTGCCAGGACACCGCGATCACCGGGATGTTGATCTCCGGAAAGATGTCGGTGGGCGTGCGCATGGCCGACATCACGCCGAAGATGAGGATGGCCAGTGCGAGAACAACAAAGGTGTAGGGCCGCGTGAGCGCGATCCGGACGATGCCAAGCATGCGGGGGATTTCCGTGCGCGAAATGATGCGTCGCGGCAAATTTTCGCATGCACCGGATACCCTCAGAAGAGTCCGATGGATGAAGATAATTTCATGTTGCGCGGAACGGGCGCGATGGACAGCAGCATGAAGATTTCTTCATGCCGCCGAACGCGCTCACACCGTCATGGGCGTGACTTCCGGCACGGTGCGCGACAGGCAGGTGCCTACCTTGTCGTCGGGGCCCGGCGTGTAGCAGTACAGCGTGAGCCGCGCGCCGCTGCTGCTCGCATCGGCGATATCGAGGCCGTAGCCGTGCAGGCGCACGATGGCGCTGACGATGCTGAGCCCCAGCCCGGAACCGCCCGTCGTGCGGCTGTTGTCGCCGCGATAGAAGCGGCGCGTCACCGCATCGCGTTCGCCGGCGGGAATGCCAGGGCCACTGTCGACCACGTCCACGCGCGGCCCGCGTTTGTCCATGCTCGCGCGCAGCATCACCTTGCCGCCCGTCGGCGTGAACTTGATCGCATTGCCCACGAGGTTGGCCAGCGCCTCGAACAGGAGGTGCGCATCGGCGCGCACCGGTGCGAGCGGCTGGATCTCGACGTCGAAGGTCTGCCCGCGATCCTCCGCCACCGGGGCGTAGAACTCATGCACCTGGCGCAACACCTGCCCGACGTCCACCTCGTCGAAACAGGCGACACGGTGGCGATCTTCCAGTTCGGACACGCGCAGCAAGGCACGGAAGCGCGTCAGCACTTCGTCGATGTCGACCACGCACGATTCCACCAGCGCAGCCTCCGGCTCGCCATCGAGCTGCTGCTGCGCGCGGTACAGGCGCGCACGCAGCCGCGTCAACGGCGTGCGCAGGTCGTGCGCGATGTTGTCGCACACGCCTTTCACTTCGTTCATCAGGCGCTCGATCTCGCCCAGCATGGTGTTGACGATGCTGGCGAGCTGATCGAGTTCGTCGCCGCGTCGGCTCACCGGCAGGCGCTTGGACAGGTCGCCCTGGCGGATGGGATCAGTCGCTTCCTGCAGTTCGCGGATGCGCTTCTGCGGACCACGCCGCAACAGGAAGCCGCCGAGCAGGCCGGGAATGATGGTCAGCGAAAGACCCCACAGCAGCGCGCGGCGGATGATCGCGCCGATGCCGTCGATGGTGCTGATGTCCTTGGCGATCACCAGGATGTCGCCGTTCGGCAGCGTGGTGGCGAGGCCACGCGCGCGCACGCGCTCCGCGTCGCGATCGGGGCGCGGCAGGCCGTGCCTGAGCAGGTGCACCTGCCCGTCGCGCAGCAGCGAGGTCGGCAGGTGGTCGATGTTGCCGGCCACCGGCTGGTGGTCCTTGTCGAACAGGCCCACGGACATGATGCCGTGCGGATCGATGGCCGCGGCATTGTCCACCGTGGTGGCAAGGCGCGCCGGGTCCGTGGAGGCGATGTAGTGCATGCGCTGCTGCAGCATCTGGTCGATGACCGTGTTGAGGTAGCGCGTGGTTTCCCACTGGATCACGCCGACCAGCACGGCGCCCCATACGACGAACAGGGCGCCGTAGATCAGGATCAGCCGCGACGTGGTGGAATGCCAGCTGTTTGGACGTCCGTTCATGACACCACCGGAGCGGTTTCGTTGGCGGCGGCGATCATGTAGCCGGTGCCGCGCACCGTGTGGATCAAGGCCGGTTGCCCGGCGCCGTCGATCTTGCGCCGCAGGCGCGCGATATGCACGTCGATCACGTTGGTGCCGGGATCGAAGTGAAAACCCCACACCGTCTCGAAGATCATCGTGCGCGTCAGCACCTGTCCGGAATTGCGCATCAGGAATTCGAGCAGGCGGTATTCGGTGGGCAGCAGGGTCAGCGGCTGGCCGCCGCGATAGGCCACGTGGCTCACCAGGTCCAGCTCGAGATCGGCCACACGCAGGCGCTGCACCATCGCCTGCGGCTGGCGACGCCGCAGCAGCACTTCGGCGCGCGCGGACATTTCATCGGGCGCGAACGGCTTGGTGAGGTAGTCGTCGCCGCCCGCGCGCAGGCCGCGCACACGTTCGTCGACATCGCTCAGCGCGCTGATCATCAGCACGGGCGTGTCGCGCCCTGCCCTGCGCAGTTCGGCCACCACGTCGATGCCATCCATGCCGGGCAGCATGCGATCGAGCGTGATCAGGTCGTAGTCGCGCTGCATGGCACGCTCCAGTCCTTCGCTGCCATTGGCTACCCACTCCGCCTGCATGCCGTGCGCACTCAACTCCGCCACGATCTCGCGCGCGGTGGTTTCGTCGTCTTCGATGACCAGCACCTGGGGCATGGCAGCCATAAACACCGGGAATCCCATGGGAGAACGCGGAGGCGGTCCTGTCCCCGCAAAGCCAAACGGCCCCGATGGGGGCCGTTTGTCATCTTACGCTGACATTGAAGATCAGGCAGCGAAGAGGCTGCGCATCTTCTTCATCGCGTTGGCCTCGACCTGGCGGATGCGCTCCGCGGAGACGCCGTACTCGTCCGCAAGATCCTGCAGCGTGGCCTTCTCTTCGTTGAGCCAGCGGCGCTGGATGATGTCGCGCGAGCGCTCATCCAGGTTGTTCAGCGCCGTGGACAGCGTGTCGAGCTGGTTGTCGGCCTGGTCGGCATCGGCAACGTTCTCGTACGGGTCCGCGCCTTCGTCGATCAGGAACGCTTCCGGCGCCGGCTTGGCGTCGTCCTCGGCGTCGGCCGGGGCCTCGAAGCCGATGTCACGGCCGGACAGGCGCGACTCCATCTCGCGCACCGTCGCTTCCGGCACGCCCAGATCCTGCGCGACCATGCGCACTTCCTCGGCGTTCATCCAGCCCAGGCGCTTCTTGCTCTTGCGCAGGTTGAAGAACAGCTTGCGCTGCGCCTTGGTGGTGGCGACCTTCACGATGCGCCAGTTGCGCAGGATGAACTCGTGCATTTCCGCACGGATCCAGTGCACCGCGAAGCTCACCAGGCGCACGCCCTGATCGGGATTGAAGCGCTTGACGGCCTTCATCAGGCCGATGTTGCCTTCCTGGATGAGGTCGGCCATCTGCAGGCCGTAGCCACTGTAGCCGCGGGCCACGTGCACCACGAAGCGCAGGTGCGACATCACCAGCTTGCGGGCCGACTCCAGGTCTTCTTGTTCGTTGTAGCGACGCGACAGCGTCTGCTCCTCGTCCTGGCTGAGCACCGGAATCCGGTGGACCGCCGAGATATAGGCATCCAGACTGCCGACGACACTCGGCACCGGCAGGTTGGCGGTCACCAAAGCTTGAGACATGTGTGGAACCTCCTGAATAGGGGATCAGCTTAGCACTCGGATAGTGAGAGTGCTAAAGGCCCCGAAAGGTTCCGGGACCTTTGATGAACTGAATAGTACAGGAATTTGAGGCACCTGTCCAGCGAGGCGCCCCGGGGAGGCTCCACTGTGCCCAGGCGGCGGTTCAGCGACCGTGAAAAGGCCGTTTCAGCCGAGTTCCGAGCGCATCGGCAGGGACCAGTCGATCGGGGCGACCCCGCGGCTTTCCAGGTATCGGTTCGCCGCCGAGAAGTGCCCGCAGCCGATGAAACCGCGATGCGCCGACAAGGGAGATGGGTGCACCGACCGCAAAATGCAATGGCGGCGGCCATCGATCAGCTGGCCCTTCTTCTGGGCATAGGAGCCCCAGAGCATGAAGACCAGCCCTTCCCGCTCCCGGTTGAGGGCATCGATGGCGGCGTCGGTGAAGCCTTCCCAGCCCTTGCCCTGGTGGGACCCGGCCATGCCCTGCTGGACGGTGAGCGTGGCGTTGAGCAGCAGCACGCCCCGATCCGCCCAGGGGGTCAGGCAGCCGTGGTCGGGCGCCGGGAAGCCCAGGTCGCGCTGGATCTCCTTGAAGATGTTCTGCAGCGAGGGCGGCGCCGGCACGCCGGGCCGGACGGAGAAGCACAGGCCATGGGCCTGGTTCGGGCCGTGGTAGGGGTCCTGCCCCAGGATCACCACCCGCACGGCGTCGAACGGGGTGTGGTCGAAGGCGGCGAAGATCTCGGCGCCAGGCGGATAGATCACCTTGCCGGCCTGCTTTTCGCTGCGCAGGAAGCCGCCCAGGGCCTGCATGTCGGGCCGGCTGAGGTAATCGCCGATGCGAGCCTTCCACGAAGGCTCGAGCTTCACGCGATCCTCGGTCACGCCGCGTCGCCCCGCTCGCGCAGGTGCTGCGACACGCGCAGCTGGAACAGCAACTTGGTCATCAGCAGTTTTTCCTCGATGGGTTTCTCGACCAAGTCGTTCGCGCCGGCACGCAGCAGCGCGGCCTGGTTGGCCGGGTTCTCGTCGCCCGTCATCACCAGCACGGGCAGGCGGCCCTTGCCGTAGCCGTAATCGCGGCGGATGCGTTCGAGCAGGTCGCCGCCGGTGAGTTCGCCCTTCAGGCTGACGTCGGTGAGCACGATGTCGGCGCCGACGCGGGACGCTTCCTTCGCCTTGTCGAGCAGCACCAGCGCATCTTCGACGCTCACCACGTGGTGCACGGTCAGGCCGTGCTTTTCCAGGATGCGCCGGGTCGCCAGCGCCACCACGCGGCTGTCTTCCACGTAGAGCACTTCGCCCTGGGCGGATTCGGGCGGCTTCACGTAGCCACGGATGAATTCCGCCAGCGCCTGGAAGCCCAGCGACTTGTCGAAATAGTCGGTGACGTGTTCGCCCAGCGTGCGGTTGTGCAGGCGGTCGTCCACGTCGCCGGACACCACCACGATGGGCACGTAGGCCTGCGCGGCGGATTCACGAACATGGCGCGCAAGCTCGAGCCCGTCCATGTCGGGCAGGCGCAAGGCGATGGTGATGAAGTCGAAGGCGCCGCCTTCCATCAGCTCCTTGGCTTCCGCGCCACTGCCGGCGCCGACCACGTCGCTGTCGGGCAGCTCGCCCTTCAGCACGCGCGCAATCAGCTGGCGTACCACCTTGGAACCATCCACCACCAGCACCCTGGGCGCCGTTCCCACCGCACGACTGCTGAAACTTCCACTCATCCCCTGTCACCCACGTGTAGGCCGGCGCTCCCTGCCGGCAACCTGTCGATGCACTGTCCCAGCGCCCGGAAACTTCGATCCGGGATGCTGCACCATCCCCACCAACCTTGCATGACAAGCTCGCCGTGGCGTGAGCCGGCGCACGCTTAGGCCGCCTTGCGCAACTGCCATGCACTGACCAGGCGGGCGCCCAGCCAGCCCAGCACCGCGGCGCCCACCGGCACGGCCGCCAGCAGCCACACCGGCAGCACGTCGACCTGCAGCTTGCCGGCATAGACCTGACCCAGCCGCTGCACGGGCTCGGCCAGCGCCAGCTCCACCAGCAGCGCGAAGCCGGCGGCAAGGATGCCGGCGAACAGGCCGTACCAGATGCCGGCATACAGATAGGGCCGACGCACGAAGGCACGGCTCGCGCCCACCAGCATCAGCACGCCGATTTCCTCGTGGCGGCTGGCGATATCCACGCGCACCGTGTTGCCGACCACCAGCAGCACGGCCACCGCCAGCAACGCGGCCAGAATCATCACGATGCGCTGGCCGACGCCGAGCAAGGCTTCCAGGCGCTGGCGCCACGTGCCGCCATCCTGCACCTGGTCCACGCCCTGCATGCCGCGCATGTCGGTGACGAGCTGGTCGACGCTGTCGGCGCTCACGCCGGCCTTGGGCTGCACTTCCAGCACGAACGGCAACGGATTGACGTCCAGCGTGTGCAAGGCGCCGGAAAAGCCCTGCATCTTGGCCAGCTCGTCCATGCCCTGGTCGGGCGATTTGACGGTGACGCCGGCGACTTCGGCGCGTTCGCGCAGCTTCTTGGCCATCATGTCCGCCGAGGACACGCTTTGCCCCGGCTGCAGGAACACGCTGATGGTCTGGTTCTGGCCCAGCGCGTCGCCCATCTTCTGCAGGTTGCCCAGCAGCAGATAGAAAGTGAGCGGCAAGGCCAGCGCGATGGCCATCACCGCCACGGTGAGCAAGGTGCCGACCGGGCGCGACATCAGGCGACGTAGGCTCGACGCCGCGCTCCAGCCGTGATGCTCGCGCCAGCTCGCCACCGGCCGGGGCTTGCTGCGAATGCCGCGCGACTGGTCGGACAGCAGCGGGCTTTCCATCGGGAATTCGGGTTGCGTGCTCATAGCACCTCCTGTGCGGCCACGTCGGCGACGAGGCGGCCGTGATCGAGCACGATCACGCGCTTCTTCATGCGCTTGATCAGCGGCAGGTCGTGGCTGGCGATCAGCACGGTGGTGCCCACGTTCTGGAATTCGGCGAACAGGCCCATGATCTCCACCGCCAGCGTCGGGTCGAGGTTGCCGGTGGGTTCGTCCGCGATCAGCAGCATGGGCTTGGCGACGATGGCGCGCGCGATGCCCACGCGCTGCTGCTCGCCGGCGGAAAGCGTGGCGGGCAGCTGGCGCTCGTAGGCGAGCAGGCCGACCTTCTCCAGCGCCGCGCGCACGCGCTTGCCGCGCTCGCCGGGCGCCATGCCGCCGATCATCAGCGGCAGCTCGACGTTGGCGAACACGGTGCGGTCCATCAGCAGGCGATGGTCCTGGAACACCATGCCCAGGCGGCGGCGCAGCTTGGGAATGCCGGCGCGGGCCACCTTGGCGAGGTTTTGCCCATCCAGCGTGATCACGCCGTGCGACGGCCGCTCGATCAGGCCCAGCAGTTTGAGCAAGGTGCTCTTGCCGGCGCCCGAATGGCCGGTCACGAAGGCCATTTCGCCCGTCGCCACTTCAAAGGAAAGTTGCGACAAGGCCTCGTGGCCGCCTTCATAGCGTTTGCTGACTTGATCGAAGCGGATCACCGCGCATCCCCGGTCCTGGATGACAGAAGGATAAGGGATGCACGCGCGAAGGTCAGTCGGTTTTGTCTCGCGGCGCTGCCGCGGATTCAGCCGCGACAGCGCTCGACAGGCGGATCGCTCAGCGCCCGGTGAAGAAGCGGCTCAGCCGGCGGAAGAAGCCGACCTTCTTGGGCGCTTCCTGCTCGGCCTGCTTGCCCGAGGTGATGGCGACGTGGCGCGACGGACGCGAGTGGTTGCTCTCGCCATTGCCGCGTTCGCGCGGCGGGCGGCGCTCGCCGCGCGGTTGACGATTGCCTTCGCCGGCCGGGTTGGCGGCGGCCTCCGCGACCGGTGCGTCACCCTCGCGGCGACGGTTGCGGCCACCGCGGCGGCGGCGACGCTTGCGCTCCGCGCCTTCCGTGTTCTCGCCCGCGGCGGGTGCCGGTGCGCGCTCGGGCTTCGCCGCTGCTTCGGCGCCCTCGGCTGCCTGCTCGGGGCGGGGCTTGCGCGGCTCACGCGGCTTGTCGCCGCGCGGACGATCGCCACTGCGGCCACCACGGCTGCGCGAACCCTTGCGCGGCGAGCCGTCCTTCTCGCGCTGCTCCACCTTGTCGCCGAAGGCGGCGCTGTCGGCGGCCACGTCGGCCATGTACTGCGCGTCCTGCTCGCGCGGCTGCGGCATCACCAGCATGTCCGCCTCGATGTTGGCCACGGGAATGCGCTGGCCGATATACGTCTCGATGTCCGGCAGGCTCATCGCGTACAGGTCGCAGGCGAAGCTGATCGCGTCGCCCTCGGCGCCCAGGCGCGCGGTGCGGCCGATGCGGTGCACGTAGTCTTCCGCGTCCTGCGGCAGGTCGTAGTTGAAGACGTGGCTGACGGCCGGGATATGCAGGCCGCGCGCGGCAACGTCGGTGCACACCAGGATGTCGAGCTGGCCTTCCTGGAAGCGCTGCAACAGCTTCTGTCGCTTGAGCTGCGGCACGTCGCCCGACAGCGCGCCCACGCGGTAGCCCTGGCGCTTGAGGCGGTCGGTGATCTTCTCGGCCGCGGCCTTGGTGTTGACGAAGATGATGCTGCGCGAGGGGTTGGTGCGATCGAGCAGGTTGAGCAGCAGCGGCATCTTCTCTTCCTTGGCGGGGAAGTAGACGACCTGGCGCACGCGGTCGGCAGTGACGTTGTCCGTCTCCACCTCCAGCTTTTCGGCGTTGTGCATGTGCTCGTAAGCCAGCTCCAGCACGCGGTGGCTGAGCGTGGCGGAGAACAGCAGCACCTGGCGCTGCTCGCGCGCCGGCAGGCGGCGGAAGATGAAGCGCACGTCCTTGATGAAGCCGAGGTCGAACATGCGGTCCGCCTCGTCGATCACCATCACTTCGACGGCGTCCAGGCTGAACACGTGCTGCTTGAAGTAGTCGAGCAGGCGGCCCGGCGTGGCGATGATGATGTCGCAGCCATCCTTGAGCTGCTGGCGCTGCTTGTCGTAGTCCACGCCGCCGTAGATGAGCGCGGTGCGCAGGCCGGTGTGGCGGCCGATGGACTTGGCGTCCTTCTCGATCTGGATGGCCAGTTCGCGGGTGGGCGCGATCACCAGGGCGCGCGGGTCGCTGTCCTTGCGCTCGGCCACGGCCGGCGTGGTCAACAGGCGATTCATCATCGCCACCAGGAAGGCGCAGGTCTTGCCGGTGCCCGTCTGGGCCTGGCCGGCGACGTCGCGGCCCGTCAGCGCGACCGGCAGGGTCAGCGCCTGGATCGGCGTGCAGCGGGTGAAGCCCGCCTCGTCGAGGCCTTTCTGAAGCAGCGGATGGAGATCGAAATTGGTGAAGAAGGTATCGGTGAGAACGGTTTGGGACATTGCTCTTGGGATATGAATGCAGGCAGCGCCCGGGGGCGGCCGCCTGGCTCCTTGCCGGTGAGACGCAAACAAGGAACGGGTGGATGGTCGGCGCGGCCGGGACATGGCGGCAGTGTCCCAGGCAGGACCGGCGGGAGCGGCGGCGTGCGACAGCTCCGCTGGCATAGGTCAAAGGACTACCGGCTTTAACCCTTTGGCAGTCAAGGGAAAACCCTTTCACCTATGTCAACGGAACCGTCCCTGGCCACCCGTGGGAGGCCAATGCATCCAAATAGGCCGGATGCACCGACAGCCTCCCTTGAATCGCTTGAATCGCGCCCCGAGTTACGTTGCAATGGAGGCCTGCCGCAATGGCACCAGACTTCCTTTTGGTACGACCCCGCGCTTCATGGGCGCCCCAGTGTAGCCGATGCTGGGCGCGCGGTCGTGAAACCCTACCCCGCCTATCTTCGGAGATCCCGGTGAGCGACCTGATTACCCATGTGAGCGATGACGCCTTCGAGCAGGAAGTGCTCCAGTCCGATACCCCTGTCCTGCTCGACTTCTGGGCGGAGTGGTGCGGCCCGTGCAAGGCCATCGCCCCGATCCTGGACGAGCTGGCCCAGCAGTACGAAGGCAAGCTGCGCATCGCCAAGATCAACATCGACCACAACCAGAAGACGCCCCGCAACTACGGCGTGCGCGGCATCCCGACCCTGATGGTCTTCAAGAACGGCAAGGTCGAAGCCACCCAGATCGGCGCGGTCAGCAAGGGCGCGCTGACCCAGCTGATCGACAAGGCCATCGCGCAGACGGCCGGCAACGCCGCCTGAGACAGCATCGCGCTTCACCTCGCTTCGGAAAATTTTTCTGAAGTTTTCCCGCCGCGGCGCTTTACGGCGCCGCGGGCCGGGTGCTAGATTTCCTGCGTCCGTCGGGACAGTCCTGTCCCCCGCGCCGTCCGCGCAACGCAACCTTCCCTCCTGTCATCAACGGCGCCCCGCAGAGGTTTGCCCGTGTCTGATATCGAAAGCAAAGAAACCAACGACGCCAAGAGCGCCGACGCCAAGCCTGTGGCTGAAACCCGCACGCGCGCGCCGCGCAAGTCCGCCGCCGCGGCAGCCGCTGCCGCCGAGAAGGCCGAGAAGCAGCCGCAGCTCGACATGCCGCCGCTGCCTCCCGTGGAGCGCGCCGCGCCGCCTGCCTCCGAACCGCCCGCCCCCGCTCCTGCCGCCGAATCGGCGCCGCAGAACGACGGTGGCCAGCGCCAGCCGCAGGAAGCCCGCGAGGGCGGCCAGCAGCAAGGTGGCGGCAACGGCGGCAACCAGCAGAATTTCAACCGCAACGACCGTGACGGTCGCGGCCGCCGCCGGCGCCACGAGCGCAACCAGCAGCGCGGCCAGGGCGGTGGCGGCGGCAACCAGCAGCATCCGCGCAACAACAACGGCCTGCCGGTGGACGACGAGTACGCCGACGCCGGCAGCAACGACCGCCTGATCAACCTGACCGAACTCAAGCGCAAGAACGCGTTCCAGCTGCTGGAATTCGCCGAGTCGCTGGGCATCCAGGAAGGCGTGGCGCGCGCCCGCAAGCAGGACGTGATCTTCTCCATCCTCAAGGCCCACGCCCGCTCCGGCGGCGGCATCTGGGCCGAGGGCGTGCTGGAAATCCTGCAGGACGGCTTCGGCTTCCTGCGCTCGGCGGACGAGTCCTACCTGGCCGGCCCCGACGACATCTACGTGTCGCCCAGCCAGATCCGCCGCTTCAACCTGCGCACCGGCGACTACATCACCGGACGCGTGCGCCATCCGAAGGAAGGCGAGCGTTACTTCGCGATGCTCAAGGTCGACGACATCAACGGCGATCCGCCGGAGGCGTCGAAGAACAAGATGCTGTTCGAGAACCTGACGCCGCTGTTCCCGCGCAAGGCATTCAAGCTCGAGCGCGGCAACGGCTCGACCGAGGACATCACCGGCCGCATCCTGGACCTCGTCGCGCCGATCGGCCGCGGCCAGCGCGGCCTGATCGTCTCGCAGCCGAAGTCCGGCAAGACGATGATGCTGCAGAACATCGCGCAGGCCATCCAGTACAACCATCCGGACGTCCATCTGATCATGCTGCTGATCGACGAGCGCCCGGAAGAAGTGACGGAAATCGCCCGCACCGTGCGTGCGGAAGTGATCTCCTCGACCTTCGACGAGCCGGCCGTGCGCCACGTGCAGGTCGCCGAAATGGTGATCGAGCGCGCCAAGCGCCTGGTCGAGCACAAGAAGGACGTGGTGATCCTGCTCGACTCCATCACGCGCCTGGCCCGCGCCTACAACACCGTGGTGCCGAGCTCCGGCAAGGTGCTCACCGGTGGTGTGGACGCCAACGCCCTGCAGCGCCCGAAGCGTTTCTTCGGCGCCGCGCGCAACGTGGAGGAAGGCGGCAGCCTGACCATCATCGCCACCGCGCTGACCGACACCGGCAGCAAGATGGACGAGGTGATCTACGAGGAGTTCAAGGGCACCGGCAACATGGAAGTGCACTTGTCCCGCCGCATCGCCGAGAAGCGCGTGTACCCGGCCATCGACATCAACCGCTCCGGCACCCGCCGCGAGGACCTGCTGATCGAGCCGGACCTGCTCTCCAAGATCTGGATCCTGCGCAAGCTGCTGCATCCGATGGACGAGCTGGCCGCGATGGAGTTCATGCTCGACAAGATGAAGAACACCAAGTCCAACGACGAGTTCTTCAACTCGATGAAGCGCTGATCCTCCGCGCCTTCGTCACCGCAAAGGCCGCCTCCGGGCGGCCTTTGCATGTCCGGCCTCAGGAACGCGGCGGATACACGCAGAGCGTGTTTCGCCCCGCCGCCTTCGCCGCATACAGCGCGCGGTCCGCGCAATGCAGCAAGGCTTCGCGCGGGCCCAGCTTGGAGGGTGGCAGGTCGTCCAGGCTGGTCACGCCGATGCTGATCGTCACGCAGTCGTACGGGCTGCCCGGATGCCAGATGGCCAGCGCGCGGATGTCCTGCAGGATGTGCCTGGCCACGACCTGCGCGCCCGAGGTATCGGTATCCGGCAGGATCGCGATGAATTCCTCGCCGCCATAACGCCCCACCAGATCGCTGTGGCGGCGGATGCTCTTGCGCAGCCGCGCGGCGATGGCGCGCAGGCATTCATCGCCCTTCTGATGCCCGGCGTGATCGTTGTAGGACTTGAAGTAATCGACGTCCATCATCAGCACCGACAACGCGGCGCCGCTGCGCATGCAGCGCCGTGCTTCCGCGGCGAGCGCGTCGTCGAGCCGGCGGCGGTTGGCCAGGCCGGTCAGGTGATCGTGGCTGGCGTGGAACTGCCACAGGCGGCGCGCCTCTTCCGAGGCGACTTCCATGCGCTTGCGGTTGGTGATGTCGACCAGGGCCGTGGTCATGCCCAGCACATTGCCGTCGCTGTCGCGCACGGCCTGCAAGGCCACCATGAAATGCCGGCCGTGGCAGGCCAGCTCGCGCTCCTTCAGGTCGAAGCCGGCATCGAAATCCGCGAAATCCTGTTGCAGCTGCTCGTCCGCGCCGGAGAGGTAATCGTTTACGCGACGACCCGTGAGATCCGCCGGAAGCAAGCCGTGAATGGCCGCATAGGCGCCATTGACGCCCGTGTAGCGGCCATCGCGGTCGATCACGCCCAGCGCCACGGGAATCGCGTCGTACAGAGACTGCAGCGACGTGGCCAGCGGGCCGATCAAGGTGTCGGCGTCGAAACGCGGCGACGCGTTGCTCATGCCCTGCTCCAGACCATAGGTGCGTGACGACCGTGCCCGGCCGTGCTGCGTGTCTTTGCCGAAAGCCCGGCGGCGCGAGCGCACGAGGGTCACGGCCCTGCGCGCGACTCGCGGCCAGCTTCTCTGCAGCTTGAAATTTCGCTTGACCATCTCATTCCTCCGGCCCACGCGAACGGAAGACGCTCGAGGGGAGAGCGCTCTGCGCCAGCGGGCGACGACCGCGGGGAATAGCCGGCGAACACGCCGGGAATGCGGATCGTCCAGTGACCATGGTGCTCAAGTGCTGCCTTGGCCGGAATCAGAAAAGTCCTACCGACGGGATAGTGCCGTCTCTTCTCCGCGCGCGGCCAGCAGACAATGCCGCAGGCCATCCATCGTCCCGGCCATGTGGCGTTCAAGCATGCGGCGGATGAAAGGCGACCACAGCCGGGCCAGCCAGCCTATCGGCGTGACCTGCACGGAATGGGTGAGGTAGGTTCCCTCGCCGCGCGGCGACAGTGAGAAGTCGAAAGCCACGCGCATGAAACGGCCCGCATAGACACAGGCCAGGCTGCGCGCAGGCTCGCGCGCCACGATGGCGCCGGTCAGCACGCCGTGGCGCGTCACGCCCTGGTAGACGCAGCGCAGCGCATCGCCCACGGCGTTTTCGCCGCCGTGGTATTTCTGCACGCGAATGCAGCGATCCAGCCAGCGATGCATCGAGGACACGTCATCGACCAGCGCGAACACCTCGCCCGGCTCGCGCGGCACGAACACACTCTGGCGTCGATAGAGCGCCGACAACCGTGAATCCTTCCGCATCAACCGCAAGGCACGGCTATCAATTCAGGCACTGCTTGAGCACGCGCAGCATCACCAGCAGCACGACCGCGCCCAATGTCGCCACCACCAGCGAAATGACGAAGCCGCCGCCCACGCTGAATCCGATGACGTGCGCAAGCCAGCCGCCGAGGCACGCGCCCAGCACGCCGATGAGAATGTCGATGAACAGGCCATAGCCGCTGCCCTTCACCATCAGGCCCGCGATCCATCCGGCGAGCGCGCCGATGACCAGCCACACCAGCAGACTGTGTTCCGCCATAAATCGAATGCTCCTGTGACATGACATAACGAGGGCGCGTCCCGTCCTGCGGAACGCGCCCTCATGGCTTGGCCTGTGTTGGGCCCGGATCGGACATTCCGCTGCCACGGCTTGCACCGCCTGGAACACAAGCCGTGGCGCGGACGCCCCGTACATAAATCCCGACAAACCGATCAGGGGTGGCGCGGTTTGTCGCCGGCGTGCTCACCGACACATGTCATCCATGGCATGCGGGAAACCTCATGCGGCCGGCGCACCTGCGCGGTGCGGCAACCCCATGTCGTGGGACGCATTGGACGATGTGCGGCGCGCCAGCGGAATCAGAACATTCCTACCCTGGTCACGAGACGAACGCGGTAAATCCAGGCGTTCAGAGCAAGCCGATGGAACGGGCGTAATCGTAGAGCTGCTTGTCGCTGTCCAGGTTCAGCTTGCGCATGGCGTCGCGCTTCTGCTGACTGATGGTTTTCACGCTGCGCTCCAGCCGCCGCGCGATTTCCGACACGGTCATGCCTTGCGCCAGGAACCGCACCACCTCGACCTCGCGCTTGGAGATCACCGGTTCCGCGCCGGTCGGGTACATGCCTTCGATCTGGCGGCGCATGCGCTCGCTGAGGTAGCTGCGTCCCGCGCGGATCATGTCGATGGCGAGTATCAGCTCCTTCGCCATCGCCATCTTGTCGACCACGCCGCGCACGCCGACGCTCACCATGTTCTGCACCAGCGCCGGATTGCGCAGCATGGTCAGCACCAGGATGGGCAGGGAGGGATAGGTTTCGCGCACATGCTGCAGCAGGGCCAGGCCGTCATGGCCTTCGATGTCCGCCGGCATGGAGAAATCCGTGATGAGCAGGTCGCAGGGCACCTGCGCCAGCCGTTCGAGCAATTCGCGACCGTTGCGCGCTTCGCCGACCACCTCCAGCTGGTTGCCGTAGTCGCGAAGCGAGGTCTTCAAGCCGATCAGGACGACCGGATGATCATCGGCAATTATGACCCGCACACTGCACTCCTGCTCTACCTGCACTGCAAACAGCACATAAGCTACGACATTCAAACAAAGGCGCTGACTTGATAGTGTCCATTGTTTGTGGCACCCGCGCTTCAAAGGTAGCATGAAGCCCTGACCATCCAGCCGCATGGATTCTTTCGCCGACCGGGCCTGCGCGATGCTTACCGTCGTTCGTTCCAGCCCGGAAACAGGGCCTGCCACCACCACCGCACCGGCCTGCCAGCGCCGCCTGGCCCTGGGCATGCTGGCCCTGCCCTGGCTCGGCAACGAAGCCACCGCGCTCTCGCCGATGGCCGTGGTCGTCACCGTGCTGCTGGTGGCAACGGCCATCCTTGCCTTTGTGTTGACCTGGCTGCTGCAGGCGCAGGTGCGCCGCAACCGGCAGCTGGCGCAACGGCTGCAGGCGGAGCGGGCGCTGCAGCAGGCCACGCTCGACGCCTTGCCGTTCCCGGTGTTGCTGCACGGGCTCGATGGCGAGCCCGTAGCCGGCAACCCGCCGGGAAAGGCGCTGCCCGATGGCGAGGGTGCCGTCGCCGCGCTCCGCAGCCCCGCGTTCGCGGAACAGAAGGACAGCGTGCTGCAAGGCGCGACGCTGCGGCGGGAAGTGACCATCACCACCGGGCAAGGCGACACGCACGCCGCCCAGTTGTGGATACGCGCCCTGCGCGAAGGCAAGGCCCCCGCGCAAGGCTACGCCAGCACCCTGCTAGACCTGGCCGAATTCGGCGATGCCGAGCAGGCCGCGCGGCAGACCGAGCAGCGCCTGGGCGACATGGCGCAGGGCATGCCGGTAGTGGTCATGGCCCTGCGCATCGAGCGGGGTGTGGCGCAGCTCTCCTTCATCACCGGCGATGCCCGCGCTCTCTTCAACCTGGACACGACCGAACTGCGCGATGCCGAAGGCACGCTGCGCCTCGATGCCTTGCGCGAACGCATCCACCCGGACGACCTGCCGGCACTGCTGCCGCTGTTGTTGCCCGCGGAACATGACGCCACCCCGCGCACGCTGGATTTCCGCGCTTTCGGCCAGGGCGGCCTGCGCTGGGTCCATGCCACCTTCGCCACCCGCACGATGGGCGACGGCGCGCTGGGCGCGATGAGCTGCTTCATCGACACCACCGAACAGAACCTGCGCAACGAAGCCTTGCGCATCGCCCGCGACGTGGCCGAACGCGCGTCCAAGGCCAAGGCGGATTTCCTCGCCGCCATGAGCCACGAGATCCGCACGCCCATGAACGGCGTGATCGGCATGCTGGAACTGCTCGGCCGCACGCCGGTGAATGGCGAACAGCGCGAGATGCTGCGCGCGGTAGAGGAATCCGCCGGCTCGCTGATGCAGATCCTCAACGACATCCTGGATTTCTCCAAGCTCGAAGCGGGCGACCTGCGCCTCGACGCTGCGGCGTTCGACACGCGGCAATGGCTGGACGGCGCGGTGGGCACCATGGCGATGGCGGCGCGCGCCAAAGGGCTAGGGCTGCACCTATGGGTGGACGCGGCGGCGGCCGGGCAACTGCGCGGCGACAGCCAGCGCCTGCGGCAGATCGCGATCAACCTGCTCAACAACGCGATCAAGTTCACCGACCGCGGCCATGTCGGCGCCACGCTTACCGTGCTTGGCGACAGCGGCGGGCAGCAGCAGCTTGCGCTGAGCATCACCGACACCGGCATCGGCATCGCGCCGGACAAGCAGGCCACGCTGTTCAAGCCGTTCGCGCAGGCGGAATCCTGGACCAGCCGGCGCTACGGTGGCACCGGCCTGGGCCTGGCCATCTGCCAGCAACTGGTGCAGCTGATGGATGGCAGCATCGAATTGCAAAGCGAGGAAGGCCAGGGCACCACCGTCACCGTGCAGGTGCGCCTGCCGGTGGTGAGCCGCGACGCCGACGCACCCGCCGCCCTGCACGGGCGCCACGCCATCGTGCGGCTGGCCGCGCCCGCCGTGGCGGGCGCGCTGGAACAATACCTGCGCGCCGCCGGCATGAGCGTCGAGCGCATCGAGCCCACCACGCCCATGCGTACCGGCATGGCCGCCAGCCTGCTGTTCATCGATGCGGGCGATCGCGAGAGCGCGGACCAGGTGCACGCACGCGTCGTCGTGGTGGGCGATGACGCCACCGCGGACACCGAAGCCACCTGGCTCGCCGCGCAGCCACTCACCTGGCGATCCGTCATCGGCGCCTGCCTGCGCGCGTTGGAGCTGGAAGCCCCGGGACACTGGAGCGAACCGCCGCCCACCGGCGACACGCCCGCCTTGCGCGGCCGCGTGCTGGTCGTGGAAGACCATCCGGTCAGCCAGCGCCTGATCGCCCGCCAGCTCGCCCTGCTCGGCATCGCCAGCGAAGTGGTGGACAACGGCGCGGACGCCTTGGAGATGCTCGCCGGCGGCGGCTACGCCCTGCTGCTGACCGACTGCAACATGCCGCACATGAGCGGCTACGAGCTGGCCACTGCGTGGCGCAGGCACGAGGCCGAATCGGGCGCCACGCAGCGGCTGCCCATCCTCGCCATGACGGCCAATGCGCTCAGCAGCGAAACGGTGCGGGCCAGGGACGCGGGCATGGACGACGTGCTCAGCAAGCCCCTGCAGCTGGCCACGCTCGGCCGCAAGCTGGGCGAGTGGCTGGGGGAACTGACGGTCGCCGACGGCGCCGGCCCCACGGACGACCTGCGGGACCTGCTGGTGCAGGAAACCGGACGCGACCTGGACGCCCTGCGCCACCACGCGGCCCGGCAGGATCTTGCGGCGGCCCGCCAGTCCCTGCATCGCCTGATGGGCGTGCTGCCCTTGCTGGGCGACGAGGCCCTCGCCCGGCAGGGCGAGCAGCTCGACGAGGCGCTGCATGGCGCCGAGGGGCTGGACGCCTTGCCGGAGGTGGCCTCGTTTACCGAACGGCTGGCCCGGCGGCTGTCAGCCCCGGCCCGTCCCGGCCCCATTTCGTGATGTAGTTGGCATTTCGTCGATTCGTCCACGACAATAGTCGGGCTGCAAGTCACTGCGTCGGCTCGGGAAAAAGGAATCCCGGCAGGCGGCGCGGGCGGAAGTGACGGCGGCGCGGGGGTGCTAAAGGAGTATCGACGCTTTATGTCTTACCGGACCTTCGGGCCTGGCCAGTGCTGGCGCTGGCTATGCATCACCGTGCTGTTCGCCTTTGCCGCTTACGCTCCCCTCGCCATCGCCGCCGCGCCGGCCGACTGGAATTACCGGGTCAGGCCCGGCGACAACCTCTGGGACCTCGCCGCGCGCTACCTCAAGCCCGACGTGCCCTGGCAGAAATTGCAGGACTACAACCACGTCGCCGATCCGCTGCACCTGCCGCCCGGCTCGACCATGCACTTCCCGGTCGGCTGGCTGCGCCAGGGTCCCGCGCCGGCCACCGTGGTCGCCGTGATCGGCAACGCCACCGCGAAGGCGCCCGGCAATGCCCCCGTCGTTCCCGTCACCACCGGCATGTCGGTGGGTTACGGCACCGAGCTGGATACGGAAGCGGACACCAGTCTTTCGCTGCAGCTGGCCGATGGTTCGCGCGTGCTGCTGCAGGCCAACAGCGCGCTCGTGCTCGATCGCCTGAGCGCCTATGGCCGCACCGGCATGGTGGACACGCGCATGCGCCTCAAGCGCGGTCGCCTCAACAGCGACGTGACGCCGCTCAACGGCAGTGCGGCGCGCTTCACCGTCGCCACGCCCAACACCATTTCCAGCGTGCGCGGCACGCATTTCCGCGTGGTGGCCGACGACAGCGACGGCAGCGCGCGCACCGAAGTGGTGGGCGGCCACGTCGACGTGGGCAACAACGCGCGCCACGTCATGGTGAATGGCGGCCACGGCGTCGCCACCGCCTCCGCCGGCAAGCCCGGCGAACCGCAGGCGCTGCTGGCCGCGCCGGCGGTGGATTGCCCGGTGCAGCCGCTCAGCCAGTCGCCCGCGCAGATCCAGTGGAAGCCGCTGGACCGCGCCACGCACTACCGCGTGCAGGTCGCGCCCAGCGAGCGCTTCGAGGCGCTGGTGCTCGATGCCATCGTGGACGGCACGCAGGCCACCCTGCCCTCGCTGCCCGACGGCGCGCATGCGTTCCGCGTGCGCGGCATCGACGGCGACCGCATGGAGGGCCTGGACACCACCTGCACCTTCGTCATCGCCGCGCATCCGCAGCCGCCGCTGATCATCGACCCGCAGCCGGGCGCGAAGGTCCGCGGCACGCGTCCGGAATTCCGCTGGACCGAGAGCGTCGAAGCGGAAAGCTATGCGTGGCAGCTCGCCGCCGATGCGGACTTTGGCCAGTTGCTCGGCAGCAACGACAACGTGCGCGGGGATCATGTCCGCGCGCCGCAGAACTTGCCCTACGGCCATTACGTGTGGCGCATCGCCAGCCGCGACAAGGACGGCAAGCTCGGCCCCTACACCAGCGCGATGCCGTTCGACCTCGTGCCCGAACCGCCGGCTCCCGCGCCGGGCGAACCGAAACGCCAGCACGGCGACTTCGTGCTGAGCTGGCCGGGTGGTGCGCCGGGACAGCGTTACCACATCCAGCTGGCGCGCAAGCCCGACTTCTCCGACGTCAAGGTGGACCAGACGCTCGACACGCCGGAACTGAGCCTGCGCAAACTGCCCCACGGCAAGTGGTACGCGCGCGTGCAGACCATCGACACCGACGGCTACGCCGGTCCGTGGGGCGCCATCCAGCGCACCCGTGTACCCTGCACGGCATGCCGCTGGGTGGCCGCCGGCGGTGGCGTGGTACTGCTGTGGCTCGTGCTGTGACGCATCCGTCGCGGAGGTTCTGGCGCCCGTGATCATCGCCGCGTTGCCCCTGCTCAAGCGTGCGCTCGCCTGGGTGGCGGGCTTCGCCGCGGCGTTGCTGCTGATCGCCAGCGGCGTCATGCAGCCGCTGGACAACGCGCTGTACGACGCGCACATGCGGCACTGGCCGTACGCCACCAGCGACCAGGTGGTGATCATCGCCATCGATCCGCAGAGTCTTGCCGGCCTGGGCAACTGGCCGCTGCCGCGCTCCGTGCATGCGCAGCTCATCCGCAAGCTCACCGCGGCCGGCGTGCGCGGCGTGGGCATGGACGTGACCATGGCCGAGGCCGACGTCGGCCATCCCGAAAACGATCTTGCCTACGCACAAGCCATCCACGACAACGGCCACGTGGTGATGCCGGTATTCGCCGAGGCGCCCGAACTCGGCGGCGTGCTGGAAGAAGTGCTGCCCACGCCGGACATCGCACGCAACGCCGCCGCCTTCGGCCACGTCGATGCCTCCAAGGATCCCGATGGCGTCACCCGCGGCGTGTATCTGAAGGCCGGCCTCGGGCAGCCGCAGTGGTCCGCCCTCGCGCTGGCGCTGTACGAGCTGGGCCAGTCCTCGCCGCTGCATCCGCTGCCCGGCCTGCACCAGCCCGAAGGCATGGCGAAATCGCCCTACGAGTGGATACGCGACGACTACGTGCTGATCCGCTTCGCCAGCAGCGCCGGCGCATTCAACCAGGTGTCGTACATCGACGTGCTGCAGGGCCGCGTGCCCGATGCGCTGCTTCGCGGACGCTGGGTCCTGATCGGCGCGACCGCGGCGGGGCTGGGCGACCAGCTGGCAACGTCGGCGTCGCGTCCCAACAGCCCGATGCCGGGCGTGGAATATCAGGCCAACATCCTCGAATCGCTGCGCGACGGGCGCCTGATCACGCCGCTCAATCTACCCGCGCAACTCCTGTTCGGCTCGCTGGTGCTCGCGCTGCCGCTGGCGTTTCATGGCGTGCCGGGCCTGCGCCGCACGCGCGTGCTGGCCGTGCTGAGCCTGGGCGTGATTCCGCTGATGAGCCTGCTGTTGCTGCGCGCAGGCAACCTGTGGTGGCCGCCGACGGGATGGATGGCGATCGTGGCGATCGGCCTTGCGCTGCACCTGCTGATGCAACGCCTGGAAGCGCGACACGAACGCCGCCTTGCGCCACTCGCGGATAGCGGCTGGTGGCAACCCGCCCCCCACGACGCGGCGACTCCACGCGCCACATGAAACGAAGGCCGCCCAGGGGCGGCCTTCGTGGTATCGCGCACCCATCGGGCGCAATCAGGAATTGCCGGCGAAATCCGTCACCAGCGACACGCGGCGGTTGGGCATGCCCTGGTCGCCGGTGGCGCCCTTCACCACCTGGCGGTTCCTGGCCTTGCCATAGCCCACCGCACGCACCTGGTCCGCGTTGAGGCCGCCGTTCTGCACCAGGTAGTCGCGCACCGCCTGCGCGCGCTTGAGCGCCAGCTGCTGGTTGTAGGCCGCGGAACCCGCGGGATCGGCAAAGCCTTCCGCGGTGATCACGGCCGTGGCGTGGTGATCGCGCATCACTTTCGCGAAGTCGTCCAGCCGCTGCCTGTCCTCGTCGCGCAACGTGCTCTGGTTGGTGTCGAAGTGCGCGATGGTGTCGACGCTGATGCGGCCCTGCATGGCCGTGATCTGCGTGTCGTACTGCGCGAACTTCTGGTGCATCTCCTGCGTGATCGCGTCGATCTCCTGCTGCTGCTTCTGATCGTTGCTACGCAGTTCCGCGATGGCTGCATCGAAATCGCCCTTCTTGACGTAGCCGGTGCAGCCGCAAAGCGCGACCACGAACAACCCGACGACGCCACGACCGATGCGAGAGCTGGTACTGGCCATGTGGTTTCTCCTCTCGTTGGCGGCGCGCAGACGCTGGCCGCGCCAGCGGCCCGCGAATTCGCCCAAGGAGTATGCACGGCAGGCGCCGGACCGGCGCCGGTGCGTTCAAGCCTGCATTTGGACGTCCATACGCCAAATGCGGACGCAGCAAACCCGCAGCCCGTTCATGACGCGCCGCGACCTCTTGCACCATGCGCCCAAAAGCCAAAACAACGCATGAACATGGACGCCAGCGCTGCACGGGAAAAACTCAGGATCGCGCGGCCACCTTGCGGAATCGGCGCTCCTGCACCATCCACATGCCGATGCCGTAGCCCGCGCCGGCCAGCACCCACCACAGGAAAACCGACTGCACGGCGCTCAGGCGCGGATGCGGAAGGACAAACGTCATCAGGACGAACATGGGCAGGCCGTAGCACAGCAGCCCGCGAAACAGCACATACCTGAGCATCCCCTGCTCACGGACCTTGGCCCAACGGTCGAATTCCTGGCTTTGCATGCGCCCCTCGGCGGCCTCTTTCCCTGGATGGAACACGCATGGAACGCGCGAGCGCTCCATGCGTTGATACGCCGGCCGCAAGATGTCGGAAATCAGAACTCCGTCCACATTTCCTCGGCCGTGGCCAGGGCCGGCGCCGGGCGCTGGCTAGCCGGCGGCCGCGCCGGAGCCGCCGCACGGGGCGGAACGGCCACGGCGGGCGGCGCGGACCGAGCCACCGCCGGCTCCCGGGCCGCCTCGCCCTGCAGGGTGAAGTAGGCGACCTCGTTCATCAGCACCTGCGACAGGTCCAGCGTGTTGCGGCTGGCGGCGCTCGCCTCTTCCACCAGCGCGGCGTTCTGCTGGGTCACTTCGTCCAGCGTGACCACCGCGTTGTTCACCTGCCCGATGCCCGCGGATTGTTCCTCCGAAGCCGCCGCGATCACCTCGATGATGGTGCTGACCTCGCGCACGTCGCCCGCGATGTCGTTCAAGGCCGTGCCTGTGCGCTGCACCAGCTCCGCACCCTCGGCCACCTTGTCGGTGGTGTCCTGGATCAGGGTCTTGATGTTCTTCGCCGCCGCGCCGCTGCGCTGGGCCAGGTTGCGCACCTCGGTCGCCACCACCGCGAAACCGCGGCCCTGTTCGCCCGCGCGCGCCGCTTCCACGGCGGCGTTGAGCGCCAGCAGGTTGGTCTGGAAGGCGATCTCATCGATCATCACCACGATCTCGCCCACCTCCTTGCTGGCCTGCGTGATGGCCTGCATCGCGCCCACCGCGGAGCCGGCGACGTCACGCCCTTCCTCGGCGCGCTTGCGCATGCGCAGCGCCATCTCGCGCGCCTGCACGGCACCCTCGGCGTTCTGCTTGACCGTGGCCGACAGCTCCTCCATGGAGGCGGCGGTTTCCTCCAGCGAACTGGCCTGTTCCTGCGTGCGCTGCGAAAGGTCGTCATTGCCTTGCGACAGGTCGCGCGCCGCCGACGTCACCTGCTCGGCCACGTCGCGTACCTGGGTGACGATACCGGCCAGCTGCTTGTCCATCTCGTCGAGCGAGCGCAGGGTGTCGCTCAGCTCGTCGTTGCCGGTGACCACCGTGGCGTTGTTGAGCCGGCCCTGCTGGATGGCGCCCGCCAGCGCACGCGCCTGTTCGAGCGGACGCGTCACCGCGCGGATCAGCGCCACGGCCACGCCGACGAGGATCGCGATGGCGATCACCAGCACGCCCAGCGCCACCTGCCAGGTGCGATGAAAGCTGGCCTCGGCGTGCTGCGCGGACTGCGCCGCCTGCTTCTCGTTGAGCACCATCAACTGGTCGATCGCGTCCGTGGCCTTGCCCATCGCATCGGCCACCTTGCTGATGTGCAGCTGCCGCGCTTCATCCGTCTTGCCCGCGTCGAGCAGTTCGGCTTCGTGGCTTACGTCCGATCCGGATGCCTTGATGAGATCGTCGAACTGCTTGGCGACCGCGCGCTCGTCATCGGCCGACACCATGCCGGGGTAATAGCGGTTCCACGCCGACATCAGGCTCTCGTGGCCCGCGTTGATGCGCTTCACCGCGTCGCGCCGCGACGGATCGATGATGGAGCGATTGAGCGCGAGGCGATCCTCGATGATGGCTGCGCGCGCCGCGCTGACCGAAGCCATCGCCTGCACGTTGTTCCGATACATGTCGTCGACCAAGGCATACGTGCTGCGCACGCCATACAGACCGACCAGGCCAATGATCGCGGCGAGCAGCAGGGCAAGGCCCATGGTCGCGACGATCTTCAAACGAATGGTGAAGCGCATGATGCTGTTTTCCCGGCAAAGGAGCGGCTGCTCCCCGTGTGGGAGGTATCGGCGCAGGAAAGGCTTCCTTGACAGGCAAATTCTTGCGTTCGGCGTGACGCGTTTGGCAATCCATCCACGGCGACGTCCCATTCGAAATGAGACGTCAGCCTGGCGTCATGTTGCGCCGCGCGCGGTCATTCGGTGTGTTCGATACCGTCCGGCAACACGACCCAGGGATGCATGCATTCCTCGAACACGGAAATGCTGGGCGCGGGAAAATCCGTGCGCGAAAACGCGCCCACCGGCACGCCGATGAGCCCTTCCACCGAATCCAGCCGGTAGTACACGGTAGCGCCGCACACAGGGCAGAAGTGGAACGTCGCGGACCGGCCGGTATCGCCCTTGCGCACGAACGCGGTGGACTGCCCGCGAATCACCACCGCCTGCTCACGGAATCGCGCCTGCACACCGAACACGCTGCCGGTACGGCGCTGGCAGGCATGGCAATGACAGATCGACACGCGCAACGGCTCCTCGGTGGTGCGAAGCATGAGTTGGCGGCAACTGCAGGTGGCGACGCGTTGAGGCATGAGTGGCGATATCGGCGTGAGTGACGTGAGGCGCGATCAAGAAGGCCGCACGCGAGGGCATGCGCGCTTCCAGAAGCAGGAGGCGCGCACTATACGCGCCTTGCTCCATCGCAACGCGGCGTTTGCCAAAACATCGGAGGCGCTCGCGTGTTACGGTCGGCGTACCGACATCAAGGAGCCCCCACCGTGTCTCGTCCCTGGCGCACCGCCCTGCTGTCCCTGGCACTGGCCTTTGCCAGCCTGCCGCTTGCCGCGCAGACACTGCGCGTGATGAGCTTCAACGTACGCGTTCCCGTGGAATCCGACGGCCCCAACCGCTGGGAAGCGCGGCGCGACATCATGGTACGCACCATCCGCGAACAGCATCCCGATCTGCTCGGCACGCAGGAGCTGCATCAGGAACAGGGCGACTACATCGTGGGCAAGCTGCCCGCGTATACCTGGTTCGGCATCGACCGGCGCGGCGGCCACAGCGACGAACACATGGGCGTGTTCTATCGCAAGGACCGGCTGACTCTCAAGGATTCGGGCAACTTCTGGCTGTCGGACACGCCCGATGTGCCGGGCAGCATCAGCTGGGGCCACCCGCTGCCGCGCATGGTGACGTGGGCGCTGTTCGAAGACAAAGCCACGCATCGCACGTTCTACTACTACAACACGCACCTGCCTTATCGCGAACAGGACGAACCCGCACGCACCAAGGGCGCGCAGGAGATCGTCGGCAAGCTCGCAAAGCTGCCCGCCAATGCACCCTTTATCCTCACCGGCGATCTCAACACCGAGCCGACCAGCCCGACCTATGCCGTACTGGCGAAGGCGCTGACCGATACGCGCACGGTCGCGCCGAAGGTGGAAGGCCCGGAGAAGACCTTTCACAACTTCACCGGCCAGCCGACGGATCACATCGACTTCATCTTCGAGCGTGGTTTTTCACCGACCTACTTCGCCACGGTGACCACGCAGCAGGATGGACGCTATCCGTCCGATCACTTTCCGGTGGTCACCGATCTGGAATGGAAATAAGGGCTCGACGTCCGCGCCGTTGAGGCGACGGACGTCGATGGACACACGCGGGGCGGCCGCTCACCGCCCCAGCCTCTCGCGCTTGGCGCGCATCGCTTCCTTGGTGAGGGCGCCGAACTGCCGACTGCGCTCACGCTGCTCGCGTTGCGTCTGCTGCGCATGCGATGCCTCGCGTTGCAGCTTGCGGTAGTTCGACAGGCGCCGCGCATCCAACGTGCCGTCCGCCACCGCCGCCTCCACCGCACAGCCCGCGTCGCCGTCGTGCTGGCAATCGCGGAAGCGGCAGCGTGCCGCCAGTGTGTCGATGTCGTCGAATACCGAGCCCAGTTCCAGCGACGTGGAAGCCAGGCGCAGCTCGCGCATGCCCGGCGTGTCGATCACCCAGGCACCCGATGGCGTGGGGAACATCTCGCGCGCCGTGGTGGTGTGGCGTCCTCGCGCATCGTCCTCGCGGATGCCGGAGGCGCGCTGCGATGCACTGTCCACCAGGCGGTTGGTCAGCGTGGACTTGCCCACGCCGGAGGAGCCCACGAACGCCACCGTCATGCCCGGCGCCAGCCAGGGCTGCAGTTGCGACACCGATGCCTCGTCCAGTGCATTCACGGCGATCACGGGAACGCCAGGCATCAGCTGTTCCGCCGCGGCGACGCAGGCTGCCACGTCTCCGCCCACGTCCGCCTTGGTGAGCACGATGACGGGAGCGACGCCGGCATCGGCCGCCAGCGCGAGATAGCGCTCCAGACGGGAAGGATTGAAATCCTCGTTGCACGAGGACACCACGAACAACACGTCGAGATTGGCGGCGATGGATTGCCGGCGGTGGTCGCCGCCGGCCGCGATGCGCACGAGGGCCGATCGCCGCTCGAGCAGGCGCAGCACGCGCCCGGCCTCATGCTCGACCAGCACCCAATCGCCCACCGCCACGCCATCGCCGGCGTCGGCCAGGTGGTGCGGCAACACCACGGCATCGTGTCCGCGCGATGACATCACCATCAATCCGCTGCGATGCGCGGCCATGACACGCGCGGGATAACCCGCCTCGAAATCGGCCAGCGCCAACTGTCGTGCGTACTCCGGCTGCCAGCCGAGCTGGTGCAGCGAAAACGTCTGAAAAGGCATGGAAGCACCCTGGAAACAAGGAAAGCGACGGCCACACGAAACGGGGCCGAGCGAATCGCCGGGGTGCGAAGCGGGGGATGTGAAGCGCGCCAGCGGGAGGCTGGCAGGACAATCAGAAGCGCGACGACCCGGCGGAGGCTGCTACGACAACAATCATGGTTCTATTCCTCCTCTTGGCTGGGTTGACGGGACGCGCAGAGTAGCCACGCATCGCATTGCTTGCAAGTGCTGATTTTCGTCAGTGGTAACGCATGAGCGCTGCGCATGGGCGAGCGTGCACGCTACCGCGCAACGAAAAAGGCCGGCGATATCGCCGGCCTTTCGCATGCAGTGAATCCGGAACGTCAGCCCGCGAGATTCGGCGGCAGGGTTCCGCCATTCGCCGCGAGCGCCTTCAGCACTTCCTTGTGCAGCCAGATGTTCATGGTGGCCGAATCGTTGGTGTCGCCTGTATAGCCCAGTTCGCCAGCGAGTTGCTTGCGGTGATCCAGGCTGCTGTCCAAGCCCAGCGCCTTCATCATGTCGACGATGGACACGCGCCAGTCCAGCTTCTGGCCGCTTTCGCTGACGAAGCGATCCATCACGGCCGCCACGTCCACGCCCGACAGCGGCGCCACGGCCGGCGGCGCTGCCGGTGCCGCGGCGGCAGGCTGGCTCGCGGCCGCATCGGGTTGTGCCGCCGCCGGCGCGGCGGCGCCCGTGTCCGTGTTCGCCGTGGCGTTGGCCTTGCCGAACAGCTTGTTGATGATGGTTCCAAAAATGCTCATGGCTATCGCTCTCCGTAGTGAGGTGACACGCTTGCGGACGCGGCCGGATGTTCGACCGGCCTAAGCTTGCTGATATTCGCGCAACTGGGCCAGCGCAACGGTCAATGCCGCGCCACCCAGTGTCTTGATGAGCGTCGCGTGTTGGGCATAGAAGTGGCCGACCTTGTCCACAACGCCCGGATTGGCGCGCTCGGCCTGACCCGCAATCTGCTCTACCTGCGTGACGCTGAGATGACCGGCCTGCTCCGCGGTGAGCTGGCTGGCGCCCGGCGACATCAGGCTACCGAGCACGCCGCCTGCCGACGACGACAGCAGCGCCGGGCCGGCGGAGGCCAGCAACTGGTTCAACAGCCCCGCGCGCTGGTCGGCGTTGGACTGTGCAAACAGCTGGCTGACCTGGCTGGCGAAGGGCGCCGTCTCGGTCGACCGAAACATGGAGGCCAGGCTTTGCCCCAGCGCCTCGCTGGACGTGGACTGCACCGCCGCGTCGAAGTGGTTGCCCACTTCGGGGCCGAGCATGGAGGCGGCCTGCTTTAACAAGGTATCCATCATGTTCATGCTACGCGCTCTTTTCAGCGCTTGCCGGCGAGCAAGCGGCCCAGCGCGAGCAGCACGACCGCACCGCAGACCGCGCCGACGAAACCGGTGGATTCCCCGGCCGAATACCAGTGCAGCGCCTGGCCAACATACGTGGCCAGCACCGCGCCCGCGACGCCCAGCGCGGCCGTCAGGAAGAAACCGAACGCATGGCGTCCGGGCGAGATCCAGCGCGCGATGACGCCAGCCAGAAAGCCGATACAGATCGTCCAGACAAGATGCATGGGTAAAAACCTGCCAAGGCAACAAAAAGTGCCGGCAGACTACGAGTGCCTGTCCTGCCGCGAAATCGGATCGCTCTGAACTACCGAATGCCGTCCCCGGCATCGAAGGACACGATGACGCCGTGGCGTGATCCAGCCTCGTCGCGTGTTCACGCACGCGCCGAATGGCGCGCAAACGCCATCGCTCCCTATTGCGGAATGGCCAGGCACTCCATGACTTCGATGGAATCGCCCGGAAAGATGCTGAAGTGCGGATGGCCTTCGAACAACCTGGCCGCGGCCTCATGCGATTCCGCCTTGACCACGGTGTACGCGGTGAGCTCGTTCCTGGCGTTCTCGACGCCCCGCGACGACACGCGCAAGGTCTTGCCCAAGGGCGTGCCCATCTCGACGATGGCGTCGCGGTGAGCGTTCACCCAAGCGTTCCACGCCTCGATGCCGGCGCGCTCCCGCTCCTTGCGCTCCGCCTCGTTCAGCGCAGCCCAGCCCGACGCCTTATAACTGGCCTCGTTACCGATGAATACCGCCAGGAAGTTCTTCATGATCCACTCCGACTTGGGTTGAGTGGCAGGAAGGTAGCGCGGCGCGCGTCAGCTCGCGGTGCACGCGGCGCGGTTCAACCCCGCTCGTTTCCGCGATGCAGGTGGATGCCCAGCTCGGTCGCCAGCTCCCGCATCGGCTCCACGTCGCGCGACAAGGTCATCCAGCCCGCGACGCTGTCGTCGTCGGTATCGAGCACCCACAAGGTGTAGCCGTGCGGCGCGAGATTGTCGTAGGCCGTGGTGAGCAGGTCGTCGGCGTCCACGCCGGCATGAAACTCATCGTCGTCCGCATCGCCGTCCCAGTCGATGGAAAGATTCCAGCGCGCGGCCAGCTCATCGATGGCCTGCACCAGGGCGCGGGTGTCCTCGGCATCGACATGGAAGGCCGAACGCCAATCGGCCACCTCGCCCACCGTGCGCGCCACGTCGATATCGTCATCGGCCGTGTCGCCCACCGCCTCGCGATAGGCGGCGAACTGCTGGAACGCGGCATCGTCGTCGCCAGGATTGATCAGCAGGAACAACTGCCAGACATACGCATCGAGCGAGTCGTCGTCACCGTCGAAGGCGTGCTCGTGGCTGTGATCGTCGCTGGAATAGCTCATGGCTGCGGCACCTGGGAACGGACAGGCCCCATTGTCGGCCTCAGCGACGACGAGCGGAAGAGCGGCCATCGGTGCATGCAAGTCGACACGGATAGCCCGTAAAGCTGCGGCCGCGCTAGCAGGCCGTGCCGCCCTCCACGCGCAGCGTCCGGGCCACACCCCGATAGGTGATGGTCAGCGATCCGCTCAATGCGGTGCTATCGGAGTTCTCGTTCGTTTCGCCGGCCTTGACCTCCTCGACCACGCGCAGCGTATGCGTGGCGTCTTCGAAGTCGAGGGTGACGCCATCGGCCTGGCTCTCGGCGTGCACCAGCGTCAAGCGGATAAGCTCACCGTCGACGCGGATAAAGCCCACGCCTTCGGTCGCGGAGCTGCTTTCGCGGAACGTGTCGCCCGCCGATGCGCCAGCGCCGATTTCCACGAGGCTGGTCGTGCACCCTTGAAGTTCCTTGTCTCCATCGTTCTCCGCAAGCGTGCCCACCACGAAGCTGTGCGTCGGCGCGGTGTTGGCCGATGCCGCGGGCGCGTGGCGCGCGTCTTGCGCGGCCCTGTGGTCGTCGCAGGCGGCGATGGACGCCACGCCCATACAAAGCATGATGAGCGGCGGCACACTCTTCATGATCAAGCCGGCTCCTTGCCGAAGATGACGGCCAGGGTGGCCAACAGCGAGACGACGCCGAGCAGCATGCACACGGGCCCGAAGAAATATTTAGTCAGCTTCATCGCGCGCTCCTTGCCGAGCAGCGAGATCCAGATGCGCGCACGCCCATGGCTGAGCCCCCACTCGGCAACCTTTTCCCGGGTCGACAGCAGGAAGCCGAGCACAAAGAAGGCGACGCCCACCAGCAGCATCACGATGTTCTGGGTAACCATGGTCCGAAGTCCTCACTTGAGCCTGCAGCGGCGCGCGATGACGGTGGATGTTCCACCGCCGGTGCATTCTAGGCGGGCCTTCCTGCCATCGGATGCACCTGACCCGGCATATCGGGCAGATCGGGGCATAGTCCGCCGAACGTTTCAGACTTTTCCTACATTCGCGTGAGGGGCGGTGGCCTGAAAGGAACATTCCAAGGCCCGCAGCTGACCTTGGGCAAGAAACTGCGACACTTCGCGGCTCGCCAACACAACGCCAGCAGGCATGGTGGAGATGCCGGCATGCTCGTGGCCGGCGCAGCCCCTTTTCACATGGAAGGCCCGCCATGACCCCAGCACGTTATGCCACGCCCCAACGCCTGCTCCACTGGCTTATCGCCGCGCTGGTGATCCTTGCGCTCGCGCTCATCGAGATCAAAGGATGGCTGCCCAAGGGCTCGCCCGAGCGAGCCGCGGTCAAGCTGGCCCATGCGCAGTTCGGCCTTGCCGTGCTCCTGCTTTCCCTGGTTCGCGTGGCGGCGCGCTGGCGTAGCACCGTGCCGCCGATCTCGCCGCCGCCTCCGCGCTGGCAGATGCTCGCGGCCCACCTGATGCACATCGCGCTTTACCTGCTCACCCTGCTGGTGCCGCTGCTCGGCGCATTCATGATGTTCTACGCGGGCAAGCCCTGGGGCTTCCTCGGCCTGTCGCTGCCCGTGGCGGGCACACCGGATGCGTCCCTCGCCCACGCCATCGAAAGCGCCCACGAAACCGCCGGCAATGTCCTGCTGTGGCTGGTGGTGGCCCATGCCGTTGCCGCGCTGTATCACCACGTGGTGCAGCGCGACGACACCTTGTTGCGCATGACCAAGGGCGGCCGCCCCCACGCGGATTGACACACCGTAGCCCCGTAGCCCGGATGAAGCCAACGGCGTAATCCGGGAATACCCGTGCACCACGCGGAACCCGGATTCCGCCGATGGCTCCATCCGGGCTACATGATTACGTTACGTGGAAGGCTCTCGCCCAAGCGGTTAGGATCGCTGGCGGGACGTCGAAGACTCACCAGGGCCGGCGTCGTCATTGCACCGGGAAGGATACTGAGTGAGCAAGCGAATCTTGTTGTTGAGCGTTTCCGCGGGAGCCGGCCACGTGCGCGCGGCCGAGGCTTTGCGTGCCAGCGCGGAAGACTACCCCGACGTGTCGACGCTGCATCTCGACGTGATGGATTTCGTGCCGGACAGCTTTCGCAAGCTCTACGCCGACTCCTACATCAAGATGGTCAACGCGCATCCGGCGCTGTGGGGCATGCTGTACAAGCGCAGCTCCAACATCAAGCCGACGGCGCTGGTGCAGAAGATCCGCCGCACCACCGAGCGGCTCAGCACGCGCGACCTGCTCAAGGCCATCAAGGAATTCCAGCCCGACGCCATCGTCTGCACGCATTTCCTTCCCGCCGAAATCCTGATGCATGAAATCCGCCGGCAGCGGCTGCATGTGCCGGTGTGGGTGCAGGTGACGGATTTCGACCTGCATCGCATGTGGGTGATCCCGTTGATGACGGGCTACTTCGCCGCCAACGACGAGATTGCCTACCGCATGCGGGCCAATGGCCTGCCCGCCGAGCAGATTCACGTCACCGGCATTCCGATCATGCCGGCGTTCTCGCAGCCCTTGTCGCGCGAAACCTGCGCGGCGCAGTTCGGGCTCGATCCGTCGCGGCAGACCTTTGTGCTGATGGGCGGCGGTGCCGGCGTGGGCGGGCTGGAAAGCGTGGCCGAGGCGCTGCTTGCGGCGGGCGATGATTTCCAGCTGATCGTGCTGGCCGGCAAGAACGCCAAGGCGCTCGCCACGCTGAAGACGCTGGCGGAAAAATACCCGACACGCCTGTTCCCGCAGGGCTTCACCAAGGAAGTGGAACGCCTGATGGCCTGCGCGGACGCGGTGATCACCAAACCCGGCGGCCTCACCACCTCCGAATGCCTGGCCATGGGCCTGCCCATGATCGTCAACGCGCCCATCCCCGGCCAGGAAGAACACAACGCCGACTATCTGCTGGAAGAAGGCGCCGCCCTGAAAGCCATCGACGAGACCGGCCTGGTGTATCGCGTTCGCCACCTGGTGCGGCAACCGGAGCAGCTCGCCACCATGGCGCGGCGAGCGAAGGCGCTGGGCCGTCCGCACGCCGCCAGGGCCGTGCTGGACGTGGTGCTGGCCGACCTCGCCGCCCGATGATCAAGGTCTTCCCACCCCGAGGGGCGCTTGTCCCCACCGTGCTCTGGACGCTGCTGCTCGCCTGTTTCTTCGCGAAGGTGGAAGTGCAGATCGAAGGCGCCGCCGGCTGGGCCGCCAACCTGCCCACGTGGCGCATCGAACACCACTGGGCGCTCGATCTGTTCTGGGGCGGCCGCCCGATGACGGGCTACCACGCCTGGGTGTTTCCGTTCATGGCGCTGTTCTTCCACTTTCCGATCCTGTTTGCCGGGCAGTGGTCCTGGCGCGCGGAGACGCGCGTCATCGGATGCATCATGCTGTTCTGGGTCAGCGAGGATTTCCTCTGGTTCGTGCTGAACCCGGCCTTCGGCCTGTCGCACTTCGCACCGCAATGGGTGCCCTGGCACAAGCACTGGTGGGGTCCGGCGCCCACGGATTACTGGGTGTACCTTGCCGTTTCCGTGGTCATGTTCGCGCTGTCCTGCCGACACAAGCGAACATCGTATTTCTGAGCACGCGGCGCGCCCGCACCGACATCGCCGCGAGCATCCCCACTCCGGCGATCTGTTCCTGCCGACGAGACATCCATGACAACCGAACGCAACCCCCGCTGGGCGTCCGTGGTCGATCAAAGCGGAAATCTGCACCGCATGACCGAACGGCTGTACCGCAGCGAGCAGCCCATCCAGGGCCATATCGAACTGCTGAAATCGCTGGGCATCCGCACCATCATCAGCTTCCGCGCCTTCCACTCCGACCGGCGCATGCTGCGCGAAGCCGACATCGGTTATTTCCGGATACCGATGCACACCTGGCACATCCGCGACCGCGACGTGGTCGAAGCCCTGCAACGCATCCGCGAGGGCGAAGCCTCGGGCGCCGTGCTCATCCACTGCCTGCATGGCGCCGACCGCACCGGCCTGATTTCCGCGGCCTACCGCATGATTCACCAGGGCTGGAGCAAGGAAGAGGCGCTGGACGAACTGCTGCACGGCGGCTACGGCTTCCACTCCATCTGGAAGAACATCCCCACCTACATCCACAAAGTGGATCTCGCCGCGCTGGCCTCGCAACTCAAATAGCCACGTAGCCTAACCATGTAGCCCGGATGCAGCGCAGCGAAATCCGGGACAACCTTGCGGCAACGTATGGGAAACCCGGATTCCGCTGCGCTCCATCCGGGCTACTGATCTACGCCGCATCCCTGGGCACATGGCCCTCGATCCATCCCACGATGAACGCGTCCAGCGGCATCCGCGCCGGCACCTCGATATCCGCCTCGCGCACAAAAACCGTCGCTGCCTGGATGAGCGACTGACGCGCAATACTCGTCGCCTGCCGCGCCGCCGCCTGCCGCTGCCGCAACTGCACGATATGCGCCGAGGGTTTCCCCGGCTTCGCGTACTTCTGATAACGCCGAAGCTCATCCGCCGCCAGCGTGGTATCGAACGCCGCCTGCAACGTCGCCTTATAGGCTTTCAGCAATGGAGCGAGCGAAGCCGAAGCCTTCGCGCCAACCAGCGTCGCACCGCCGGATCGCTCCAGCGCATCGAGAAAACCAGCGTACGGAAATGGCGCAGTCGTATTCATCGGAAAACCGGGCATGAAAGCAGGACCATGCTACCCGCAACCCACACATTGATCACCCCGTAAACCCGGAGCCCGGATGAAGCCAAAGGCGTATTCCGGGATCACCGCCACGCGCAAACGCCCCGGAACCCCAACGCCACGCCACCCCGGATTACGCTGCGCTCCATCCGGGCTACTTGGTTTCCGCTCGACCGTACGCGGTATATCGAAGCTCGCTGCCGGCCTTTATCCTGAGCGAATCAAGGGGGGAGCCATGGATGCAGCGAAACTGACCTTCAAGGCGCTGAACAAGCGCATCGACGAACTGCCGGCGCATGCGAGCATTCAGTTCACAACCAGCAAGCGCGAGTTGAGAGGCTACTTCATCGGACTTGGCGCTGGGTTTCTTGCATTTACGGCTGGGAAGTTGCTTCCCAGCAACATGACCACCGTAGTCATTACGGCAACGCTACTGGCCGTGGAGTTGATTGCCCTGGCTATCGCCATGATTCCGCCTCGGCCATGGCGGATTCCAGGTTTTTTATCGGAGCGAAGTGCTTATGCCGATCAGCTCGACCACGACATGCTGCACTACGAAGAACTTCTCGCATGGCTGCGGACGTTCCCGAAGGAACAGCTGGAGTTCATGGCGGGCTATGTCGCCGAGCGACGTGAGTTTCTCCAAACGAAGCAGCCGCTGCTAACCGGCAGCATCGACAAGCTGGGCGCGCTACCGATTGTCGTTGCCGTGTTTCTCCAGTTCAGCAATCTCCGTTGGCCACTTCAGATCACGTGGCCGGAACTTATCTTTGCCCTCGTGTTGGCCTGGATGTACTGGACCTGCCTGTTGACCGTGAGCCTGCAGTTTCGGGCGCGACTCTACGAACTTGTATTGAAGCGGGCGATCGAGCCGCCTGGCACATTGACGTAACTGGGCAGGGCAGGCGCGCTTTGGGATAGATGGAAGCCTCGCCTGGCCCTGCCCTTCGTGTTTCACGCTTATGGATGCGCATTCACCGTATGCATCGGATGGCACTTCCCGCCATCGCAATCGATCACCACGTCATACGAGCCACATGACGCAGTAAACGTGGTGTCGCCGTTCGGGCGAACCGCGTTGCAGTGCAGCTGGTTTGCAACACCCTGTGCAGCGGTCAGCATACCGGCATTGGCCGGCGCGGGCTGTGCGTCGGTGGCAGCCGGAGTTGTGGCTGCGGCGAGAGTGGCGGAGGTGGTGGCGCTTATCACGTTTGACTGCGTGGCACGGGATGCCGCCGTGCTGTTGCCATCGTAGTGGGCGAGGTGGTTCTTGATAGCCAGTTCCACGCCGTCCGCCAGCGGGTTTTGGTCGCCGTGCGGTTTCATGGAGGCTACGGTGCGGGTAAAGACTTTCTTGCCGTCGATGTCCGTGTCGATATAGATCACATACACCGAGGCGTTGTCCGGGTTTTCCCAGCCGTTGTACTGCCCGCGCAGGTATTCGTCGGATACGGAATTGAAGCTCATCTCATCGTAGAGATGGGTTTGCGAGGCGGCATCGTGGGATGCGATGGAATTGCCGACCACCGCGCCCAGCGCGCCACCCAGGCCCGCACCGATGGCGCCGGCGCGTAACTGCGTGCGCATGTTCTGGTAGATCACGAAGTGATACACCGTCACCGTGTGCGCGCTGCCGTCCGCGGCGAACTTCTGATAAGCCTCGTGTTGCAGCAGGCGGACGGGCGGCGGCGACAGGTGGACATCACCCGTGCGGATCACGCCGTACTCCTTGCTAGTGATCAGCAGGCTGAAGATCTTGTTTTCCTTTTCGGACGCCGGCCGCTTGTCGGTGACCTGCAGCGCATCGGACTTGGCAATGTCGGCCACGTTGAGCTTGGTCACGGCTGGCGTGCAGCCGGCGCACGCCAGCATAAGCAATGCAAAGAAATGACGTTTCATACTTCCCCTGTATGGTGCGGTGGTACATCCCCCGGCGACTTCCCATTGCGGGGCCGCCATTCAAGCCAGGGCGCCCAAGCGGGCACTCCCCTGCCCCTCATACCCTTGCTTGCTGACGCCCGAGTTTCAAAAGCGGCGGCGTGTATCTCCCCGCTAAACGAAACCGGCCCCGCTCTGCCTTTTTTGCGCCGTCGGCAATTTTTTACGACTTCTAAAGATTCCTCTGATGGGAAACCAACAAGTGCTCGCTTAATCTGGCTCTGCTCCCGAGAGATAAGCAGCACTCCCTGGAGCCAGCGACCGCCCTACTGGCGGAGCACCGCCAGCCTACTCACGATGGCTGGATGGACACAGATGGGCGGCCACGCGAGGGGCCGCCCATTTCCTTTTTGGGGGCCCGGTCACAGGGCATGGGCGCTGACTGCCCACTCTCCCCGGTCGCCATCAGGCGCACTTTCAGTACGGCACTTGGAACCCTTGATCCAGGGGCAGCTTGAGGCCTCTGCGAATCCGCAGATAGCGCAGGAAACGCACAAAGGATTGGGACTGACCCTATTGCCCGCCCGCATTTGTCGATGTGATCGTCGACTTTTCGGAAGGAGCGCGGCGCAATGACATGCGGCAACCCTGAGTGCATTCCATGCCGTCGAAAGAAGGAGCTTGCGGAAGAAGCTGCGCGCCCCAAGCCGATGCCGTCGCCGTACGATCCGAATCTCTATTACGCAAGACTTCGCCTTGTTTGCGAGGCGGATGGAAGCGCGGTAGTAAACGTCAACTACGCAGCGTTGCTGGATGATGGCTCGCGCCTATGCGGGACGACCGATGCGGATGGGCTGACAGAACTGTTCTGCACCACACGCCAGCAGGCTGTTGTCCGGCTTACCTTGACGCCGCGGGCAGACCCTCCTGCATGTTGTAGTGCTCCCGTGGGGGCGGGGGATAGCGACCGTGTCTATATTGGCGAGGGCATGCCCCTTGCCACGACAGTGCGAACCACCACGACGCTTTCGATTACGCCCATCGCAGTGCCTAAAGGAGGCGACCGCGGTTTGACGGCTGGCGAGGAAGCCATGGCACGAACCGTGTTTGGCGATGGCGTGGACTATAAAAGCATACGCATAAATCACCACGGCTATCGTTTGTTCTTCGGCTTTCAGGACCCAAATACAGCTGTCACGCCGAACGGAAGCATGTATATGCCGCACCCGATCTACCGGGATGACTACTCGCTGGGGGATGACGCCGATAGACGGCTATTCATGCATGAAATGGTGCATGTATGGCAAAACCAGATGAACTATCCGGTGAAGACGAAAGGCTTGACCGTGACCAGCCGTGGCGATTCGGCATATGCGTACACGCTGACGCCCACAAGTCGCCTGAGCGATTTCAACATGGAACAACAGGGCAACTTGATGTCGGATTACTACATGATCTGCATCTATGGTCATCCGCAAGGCGCTTATAGCCCACACATGCACCCGGTGTGGCTCCGCCACGTCATGTTGCCATTCGTGAATCCACGAGACCCTCAACATTTGCCGAATAAAGACCTATGAGAATCCGCGATTCGTGGTCACTCATCGTGGCGTTGTGCGCGGCAGGCGTGGCTTATGGGCAGGATGCGCCGATAGGGCTGCCGACCCTTGCCATTAAGGACATAGGAGGCCAGCCAGCCGCGTGCTTGCCTGCCGGGGAACCTCCGTTGGAAATGCTGGGCGTTACGGTGGCAACGCTGGATGGCGACTGGCCGCCCGACGAGTGGGCCATGGTGCTGCAAGACGGCGCAAAGCCCATCGTGTTGAAAGCGGGAGAGTGCGTGTCATATCGGCAGGCGTTGCCCGGCTACAAGCAGGAAGGCGCGGATAAGCCGCTTAAAGTGGGGGAAACCTACGGTTTTGCCATTCGCCGCACCAACAGCCTCGCCCATTGGGCCGAAGGTTTGCATCTTGGTGTTTTCTGCATCGAGCAGCAGCCCGGTGGCCCGCGTCGCTATTTGGCCTACGTCCAACACGAAGATGGCAGCGGGTCGTATCCGCCGTGTGGTCGGTACATTGGGTGGAAGCCTGCAGCCGATGGCATCGTGCCGCCGGGTTATCCGGCGACCGTGGGACAGCCGGGCGGATAGCGACGCACCGCGTCCCGTTCCCCGCCCCTTCGTCAGTCGCCACTCAAGGCTTTGACACCCCAGGCGCCCCACCCACATTCGACGCCACCAGCCCCAGCCCCTTCCAGAACTCCGGTGGATACGACAGCGTGGGCTGGCCGACCCAGCCGCGGGTGATGTCGAGTTGGTAGCCGTTGCCTACGCGGCGGTAGGTGACGGAGTTGAGGGCGATGGTGTCCCAGTCGCCGGTGAAGGTGAGGTCGTGGAGGGTTTCGGGGTAGCTGCCGTGGCGGAGTTTGTAGAGTTCGATCAGGGCGATGGTGGTCTTGAAGTTCTGGTCGCCGAACTTGGCGTCGGCCTCCTGCTTGAAGTTGCAGGCGGTGGCGAGCGCGATGGCGCAGAGAACGGCGAGCCATCGGGTGACTTTCAGTAGGCGCATATCCCCTTCCCCGTGAGGCCCCTGTGCGGGGTGACGTCGGCACGTAGCAGCGGAGTGGGCTTCCCACGCGGGAGAAGCGTCCCGACCCTGTCTGGCAGCGATCGACCGGGTGCACTTTAGCAAAGCGCTTCACCCTCTCGGGCTGCGTCGCCGTTGCACTCGCCGGCGTCGCCGCGCGGGGTGCGTGCCCAGCTGTCCTGGCGGCGGCTGCATTCGATACGCAGCAGGTCGTAGCGCGCTTGCAGCGCGAGCCAGTAGAACGGGCTGGTGCCCAGGGCGGCGCCGAGGCGGAAGGCTTCCTCGGCATAGAGCGGGGCACCCTGCATGATGCTGCGCAAATGCCATACGGGGATGCCGCTGCGTTGCGCCAGGCCGCGCGTTTTCCAAGCCATGGGGCGCAGGTAGTCTTCGCGCAGCACGGCGCCGGGGGCGCGCACGGGCGCGGTGGGGTCCAGTTGCATCTGCGGGTGCAAGGGCACCGGGGGAGGCGTGAGGATGGG